>Ga0307928_10000479_pt1 | contig 30107 bp, 13 predicted proteins | sample AceLakmetagen232_FD_201815 | JGI IMG/M metagenome (GOLD analysis project Ga0307928, IMG submission 201815) | Saline water microbial communities from Ace Lake, Antarctica - #232 | ecosystem: Environmental > Aquatic > Non-marine Saline and Alkaline > Saline | place: Antarctica: Ace Lake... | reverse complement strand
CAATTTAAATTATAAACAACAAGAGCATGAAATAGCTTATAAATTAGGCGTTCCAGTAAGTGAATTAAGACCTAAACGTAAGAGTTTTCCTACATTTTTTGAATGGATATTTGGTAAATAATAAGAAACAACTATGAAAGAACTACATTTTAGGTATTGGAATGATGAGGCTAAAGAATTCTTTAAACCTTTTCTTAGTGCAATAGCATGGGATAAAAATATGCAAAAGCATCGTTTAATTAAACTTCACGATAATACACGTCGAGCCCCACAACACAACGATTTTTATCAGATAATTGAAAACAAATTAGTCTTAAAAGCTTCTGAATTTCAAGAAGGATCAGTAGTCTACGAAGAGCTTGACGGCTTTGAAAAAATATCAATTCATCCTGAAAGATTTAAATCTGAAGTAGTAGCATTGTGCACTAAAATTTACGAGTGCTTTGAAAAAGGTGATTTAAGTTACTATAAGCTTGCTAAGTACCATAAGTCAATGAACAAGATAGGATGGACATTTGATTACGGTCTTGATGCAGAACCACATGACCTAAGAAAAATTATTTAGATTTACATTAAACTAAAGAAAAATGAACAAAAATTCAGCAAAACCAGAGATGGTATTTTACACAGGTCACAAAGCAATTCTTGCAAGTGGGCTTATTACCCGAAAAGAGTATTGCAACTATCGCGGTTGGGATCTTCCAGAAGATGAAGATGGAAGCGAACTTGTCCGTCTTGTAGAATATACAGATGGTGGTCATTCCAATGATATCCGACACTTAGGTTACATCAGCATGTCGCCAGCAAGTGTTTTTGAAGGCGCTTACAAAAAATCAGGCGAGATGTCGTATGGAGATGCAGTGTTTCTCTTAAAAAGAGGGCATCTAGTATACCGATTAGGTTGGAACGGTAAGAAGATGTTCTTGGTGTATGTTGAAGGAACAGACTACCAGCTCAACACAATCGCTAAAAACAAATTAGTTGGTTGTACTCAACTTCCTTGGATTGGCATGAAGACAGCAGGAAACGAATTCGTTCCATGGCTTTGTTCTCAAACAGATGGTATTGCTAATGATTGGTGCGTAGTAGATTAATTAAACCCTAAATAAATAATAGAATGGCAGAATCAAAAGAAAGTGAACCTCAAAATTCAAGACAAATGACTTTTGGTCAAAAAGCAGTAGGAATAAGCTTTAATCCAAGCAGCATAGGTGAAGTACATGATTGCAAATCTATTTTTGCAGAAGCAATTGATCAAATGCATAATTTTCGGGAGTCAAAAGACGCTACTGAAGGTCAAAAGCGTCATGCTTCTATTGCTATTACAGAACTTGAATCAGCACAAATGAGAGCTGTTAAAGCTCTTACTTGGAAAGACTAAAGTAAAACTAAGGCTTGTTATAATTAATGACTCGGCGCGTAGGAGAATCCTACAAATAGCAAGTCTTGGTAAACTAAGAATCGGCACTCGCAAGAGTGTCGATTTCTTTTTGGTAATCTAGGATCCCTGATGAAATTTGTTCTTTTGTTGGAACGTAAGCAACTTTAATAAAATGTTCCCGAGTGATTTCTACTTCAAGTAAAACTATTGAAGTGTCAGCTAAATAAGTTTTTCCATTACCGTTTGTTTCTTCATGCAGTATTGCCTCAATAAGAGCCCCATTGCGGTAATAAATATTCTTTTCTATAACATACTCCCAGAGTGTACGGCCTTTAGCTCTGCTTTGCTTAACATACCTTACAGAGCGTAGGTACTTTACTCTAGCATTATTGAACTTGATAGTAAAACCCATATTTTTAAAAGTCTCTTATTCTATAGCTAGGTCCAAATACAATTGCAATTGTTGGTCTTAGTTCTAAATCAATACCAAGTCCTGCTGTTGCTGACCATGAAAAACGTGGCGGCTTTGGTTTCTGTTGCCATGCTTCTACTGATTCCCAAACAATGTAAGGATTATCTATTGTGGCTTTAACGACTGGTTCTTTAAGAGAGAAAAGTGAACCGTCTTTTTCATATGTAAAGGTGTATTCCAATGCCGCCCAAGTTTCGAGTAAAACAGTAGCGGAGTCTGCATTAACCGTTCCATGAATTTTATACCAGTCATTGTCGTCAACGAATTTATAAGTAGGCCACCCATTAGCGGGTGTGTTGGCCCCGAAAGACACTTGTTTATTCCCCACCTCGTTATATTCCACCGTGACGTCCGTTGTGGTACTCTGAATTTGAGCTCGAATTGTTGATCGAAGTGCGGTATTTGTCCTTTTTTCTTTTTCAATAAGTTGCTGCAACGCCTTTTTCTCTCCGGTGAGATTTTTGATTTCCAAAACGTTCTTTCTGTCGGATGTGGTAAGGGTACGGTTCTTAGCATATTGATTTTGGATTAAAAGGTTTGTGTTGTTTTGCCATTCTTCAATAACTACTATGTTTTCTTGAAGATTTGAATTCTTTTGACATTGACTTAAAAACAAAGCCAAAAAAATTAGTGTCGTTATCCAAGATGCCAGGCTAAATATTTTTTCACTCATAACAACCAATTAGCACACATGTAGATTTCACTCTTATGTCGAATACGAATGTACACACCATTGCCTTCTCTAGAACCAGCGCTGTTTGTATTCCCTTCAATTGTTAATATGTAACTATCACCAAAGTCTTCCAATACGCATACAACATGGGCAATTCTGCCTTTACTTCTAAAATAGATACCTCCAATCCATCCCTTCTGAAAAGTAGTATAAACAGGATCTATGTCTCTAGTGTAAACAATTCTATTAGGATCCTCAAACCATCTAGGAGTAAATGCTGGTTGTTTCCATGGCCCTTCTTTCCCAATCATTTCCAACCCATGATTTAAATAACAAGCACACCATGGCGCTGGAATATTTAAGCCACAAGTAGAAAGTATCTTTTCAATAATAGGCCCATCATTATTGCCTGTAAGCTCTTTTACGCCAAGAAATGTTCGTAAAGCTGCTTCGTATTTTTCTCCTAAAGTGCTGTCTACTTCTAAGTAGATCTGAATAGTGTCATTTTGAATACTTACAATCTCAATCGGTTCGCAAATTGTTACGTCATCGACATTACGCTCAAGAGGAACACAACTATAAAAAAGCAATACAAAAACAAGTTGACACAAATTTTTCGCCATGGCGTTAGATTTTTAATATCAAAAGATAGTGTGTTTTCCAAATACCGATAAGAGTCTGGAAATATAATTCGGTAGAACAAATAAGAGTACCCCATTATAAAAGAACCTCTTGTTAACCCAAATACAGTTAAGTATATCCATTGGAACGAAGGTTCACCTGTCTTTGGATAAAAAAAGTCTAGTGCGTAATGCAAAAAATGGCTTAAAAGCAATGCAAAAATTACAAAGTAGATGTCTTTTTTACCAATTACTTTCCAAAATATTGACCCTAACTCTTTAAATTTTTTCATCAATTACAATTTTAATTCTTCAATTGTTTTTCCAAGATCATCTGAAGTCAGCTTTATTAACAAAGGTTTTCTACGTGAAATTTTTGCTACAAAACGTATGTTTTCGTCTAATGATTTGTAACGTTTTCTGGTAATTCTTCCTTTTTGAATAATAACTAATTCAAGAATATCTTCAGGAGAAGGAGAAGCGTAGTAAAACAAAAGAATGTGTTGCTTGATTCTCCCTATTTCTGTATACTTAATTTCTTCTAATCCTCCTTCTTGCAATTCTGGCTCTACTGGCTTTACTGGTTCTGTTACTTCAGGCTTTGTCACTTCGGGTTCTGTTACTTCAGGTTCTGTTGAGGTTTCTGATTGCAAGAGATCTAATAAGTCTTTAACCCACTTTTGCATGAAATTTCCAAATTTTGTTATTCCATTTCTACCGTACAAAGCAAAAGGATGATGATCAAGTCCATACTTTTTTTGGTAAGTCAATGGATTTGATTTTGAATAAAATACATGAAAACCAAATCTATCCCATGAACCTATTGCTTTAAAAACATTGTCAAAGAAATCCTTTGTCTTTGGATCGTCTACTCCATAATAACTACCCATTTCCGTAATAACAGGAGTAGTTATATCGTTTAAGAAATCAAGACTTAGATTTGTAAAAGAAATTTCTTCATCACCATTGTTTTGCTTTGCTGGAGAAATATAAATATGATAAGCAGTATGCACCCAGCTAGGGATATTGGCTTCAAAAATGTCATTTAAAGCAGCCTTAACTTTTACATTCCATGCACGTCGATAATCCATTATAGGACTACTAGAACTATCGTAGGAAGCTCCGCAAACAATAACAGGTATAGTATTAATGTCAACACATGCTTCCCTCGAAACAAAAAACTTTTTCAGATCATAAACGTAATCTTCAACTAAGTATGTTTTAGAAACACCGTTTTTGTTCAAATGGCCAAGGGCAAATTTTCTAAGGTACGTTTCGTTTGAAAACTCAATAGCTTTTAACTTTGGAGTCAACAGATTTACTTTTTGGACTATTTTTAGTTGATTTTCAAAAGTGTCGTTTATGTTCCATACCCAAATAATATCAAGACCATGCTCATTGACATACGAAGCCATTTCTTGCAACTTTAGATCATCAATGATGAAATGTCTATTTGAAGGTAATTGAGACTCTGGAACGTCTTCTATTTTTGAATAGGTCTTCATCGATTGTGTTCCCCCAGGAAGTCGAAGAGTAGTTACTTTATCAATAGTAGGTAGACATTTCGAGAAATCAGTGTCGTCAAGTTTAGTCGTTACAATCATTACATCAAAGGTTTAGTTGAAATTTAACGCAAGGTATGAATTAGTCAACAAATTCATTATTCCGTTTTTCTATTTCTAAATCCAAACGCTTTTTTTCAAGGTCTATGCGTTTTGATTCCTCTTCTATCAATTTGATTTTAAACTCTTGTCTAGCAAGTCTAATTCTAAAGATGTTGTAAATCATTAATACGGCTATTGCTAGGCTACCAAGTGCCTCAACGTAAGGAAGCCCCCGAAATAATGCCCAAGTATAGTAGCCTCCTAAAACTACGTTCATCCATACCCATTGGATTTCTCCATGAGCTCCTTCTAGTAAATGTTTTATCATGTGGTCAGCTTATTAATTATCCATGTATAAATTGCAGCTTCTGGTGGATCATTAGTTACGTAAGTGCAATCTTCTCCTTGTAAATCAGCTATATCTTTAAATTTTTGACTAAAATTTGGATGGTGAATTAGGTCTCCAAATTCAGTAGGTTCATCAGTAGAATCGCTGTTTTCTACATACACTGGAATTCCAGTAGGTTTAAATAATTTATGATGGTCAAGACGGCGAGCATAATTACGCATCTCATTTGTATCAAAGTCAGCAGAATTACCAGTAGTGGGAATAGCTTTTCCGTAGAAAGGGTACATTAAATTTTTAATATCTTCATTTGCTAACAAAGAAGTAAGATTCCAAGTGGTAAAAAAGTTTTCCCACTTTCGAAAATTTAAAGGCTGAGGTCTTTTGACAGCAACAAAATTAGGTAAAGTTGATTCACCTCTGAAAGTAGAAGATCCAGCAAGAGCCAAATTATTGCTTGAGAAATACATAGACATACCTGCCCCTGCTGATTTTCCGTAAAAACAAATATTGTTTTTATCTATTCCAAATAAATCTGCATTGAATTTGATTCTTTGGATTGCATCTCGCACATCTGAATAAGCTTTTCTGACACCTTCTCTTTCAGTTCCATCAGTATCAACATATCTGTAATTTAAAGAGATTACAGCAATGTCAGCATCTATTAGTGAATCAAGACCAGAAGCGGCTTCTGCGTAATTGTAAACTCCTGCTGAACTTCCGCTAATGTAACCACCTCCATGAATAAAAATCATTAGAGGTTTAGTTGTAGCGCCTCCTTTTGGTTTAAAAAAATCAAATATTCCCCTGCTTACTCCTTTGTAAACTACGTCTTCGTAAAAAAGACAATTAATTGTAGAGATTCCTGAAGGTAATGTTGTTGCAACAGGTAGTATCATGTAGCTTTTAGTTTTAAAGTCAAAATCATTGTTCCTCTAGCGCAGTTTGCGGCAGTAACGTCAATTCTTCCAATTAGTATTTGTGGGTCTTGGACGTCTTCATTTAATGTATAATTATTTTTAAATCCACCATCAGCAGTTTCAATAGTTACACTTGCCAACACTCCAGTACCAATTCCTTTTTCAATTTTAAATACACCTTCAAAAGAAGTGTTTTGATTAGCTCCTTCAAGTCCAATAATAGTATGAGTGCCAGAAAGTCCAATTCCAGTGTTATTTGAAGGATTACATGATTTTCCTGTTCCAGTTTCTGCAGTAACAGTAGATGTAAAGTAAAGGGTAGTAGTATCTACACTCAGCCACTTAGACCTAGATACATCGTATTCAAACATTTTTCCAATATCGTTCCTAAAAAATTGTTGAAAGTCATTTGGTGATCCTGGGAATGAAGTTCCTCTTTTTACTCCCGAATCCTCTGCCTCAGACTCAGTATATATTTTTCTAGTAATTCCATCAGCTATATTATCAAGAGTTGGTGAAACATCTCCCGAAGTAGGTGAAATACCTTGTACTGTCTCAACGAAAACAGGCAATGCTTCTGGAACCCAGCTACCGTCTGCTTGCTGGGTGAGCACTTGTCCATCAGAACCCCCTGAAAAATCTATATCTGCATCAGGAAGAGTAAGTTCTCTATCTGCAGTATTTGCAGGTCTTAAAATATCATATTTAGCACTACTACTGTCAGAACTATCTAGTTTAATACTACGTCCAGCAAATTGTCCACTGCTATTCATAGATGCTATTGGGGCTGAAGCATTTCCAACACCAATAGCAGATGCTTCATACCAAAATGTACCTGATGCATGAATAAAATTAAAACCTCCTTGAAAAGACATTATAGTTCCAATTAACTCTTTAAAATCGAGTTTGTCGCCATCAGAAATTACTATGTTATGCCCATTAGTAATGTTGCCTAAATCTAAAGTTCCGGCTAAAGTTTCAAAATTGTCTAATTCTATAATGCTGAATTTGTTATCATCAAACCTACTAGCAATATTTGTAGATATAGCTGTAAGAGATCCTACTCCAATAAAATCTGTAGAATTAGCAGCAGCTAAAAGTTCAGCAGCAGCACTTCCTGTAGAATACACTGTTATTCCAACGCCATAGATTGCCACAGCTTGTGTATCAACCCTATTTGTGCTTAAAAGGAATGCAGCAGCACCTTGCACATAAAGAGAGCTTATTTTGATATAAGCAATATCTGCAGTAGTACTTAATACAAATGCTGTTCCTTCAGTTTTACAGTTGACTACATTGACTTCAAAATCTCCTGTTCCACCTTGCGTTACTAATGGGCCCGAAAGAAATTTGTTGACATTAATAAGGTTGATTACAGGTCTAAAGTCACCAGCAGCACTTGAAGCATAAAAAAGACTTGTTGTTCCTGATCCAGTTATATGCCCTGAATAAGTAAACGACTTTGTTAAATAATTTCCTGAAAAACTAAATAGTCCAAGAGTCCTAGTTGTAGTTGTAACAATATCACCTTTTATAACAACTAAACTTCCACTGGATGCAGTTGATATAGATCGAAATACTGAATGACGTCCATCTATAAATGCAGTAATATCTATTACCCCTTTTACATCAATGTCAAGATCATGGTTTCCGTCTCTTATTTCAAAGACTGAAGCTGTAATACTTGAATCAGCAGCAGGAGTAACATCTCCATTTACTACCACTTTAATTTTTCCGCTTCCTTCTCTTGCCGCCCCAATGGATCCGTCTACAATTCCATCACAAACAACATTTACTTGAACATCTGTTCCGTTTGTTGCAATTAAATTATGGTTATTGAGAAGTCCATTAAACGTTACAACACCTACGTTTATATTGATTTCTTTAATTCTTGAAGAAGTCCATGCTTCACAAAAGACAGAATAAGTTGATAAACTAACTGCAACAGCACCAATTCCTCCAGTCCTATTAATTTCAAACTTTCGAAGGCTTGGAGATGTGATTTGAAAAGGCCTTGTAGTAGTAAACCTCATTGAATCCCAAGCACCTTGAATGTAAAGCTCAATTACTGCATTATTTATTCCGTCAAGGGCATTTTGAGATTCAACTACATCAGCTTCTTCTTCTATAATTACGTAACCTATTGGTGAAGAAAGAGCATCAACTGCAGCTCTTAATGTCTCAAATTTTAATGTAATATCATTTATAGCCCCAGTAGCATCATCACCAGCACTAGGGTCTACATAAACTACTTGAACTATGAAAGGAACTGTTTGACCATAAACAACAAGATCAGTAGTTGCTTGACCAGCTACACCAGTTTGTATGGCTGTAAAAGGAACAGTTCCGTCATGCTTTACAAAGTCAGCAACAGGAACAGTAAGTTTAATTGTCTTGTTAGAGAAAGTAAATTGAATATCAACACCATCACCAATTAGTGTAAGAGTTGTTTTAGTTGAGTCAGCTTCAATTTCACCGTTGTCACCTTCTATTTTATGAAAAAGAAATTGATCAACACTTAATCCTGGTTGATTAATTACAAGAACATCTTGTCGTTCATCAATTACATCTTCAGCTACTTCATTAAATTCTCCAAAAGATTTGCTTTCAGGAAAATGCTGAAGCATGCAATCGATCATTGCTTCATTTGGAGTAGTTCCATCCACAAGAGCTATTGCCAAATGATTATGTAATGCTTTTAGACGTAACGCTAAAGCCCATTCAGAATCATTTGAAAAATTATTAAGTTGATCAACATAAAAATCAAATGCTGACCCAAAATGCTTGTACCATTTTGTTGTGTAAGATGAGAGCTTTGCATCTAAAATTCTTTCAATGTTTCCGTTGCTTGTTGCTGACATTTTGTAATTTTTAAATACTGTCTTGCGCTAATTGGATAGCTTTTTCATAGCTCAATTGAGCTTTAGTGTAATTTCGTCGAGTAAGCAAAGAAGAAATTTGGTTTTGGTAAATAGAAAGTTTCATTGCATCAGGAAAATCACATACTTCTAAACACTTGCAATCAATTTTTACAAAGATGTCGTCAACCAATTCATTGAGTTTTTGGTCTAAAAAAAGATTTGCTTTGTAGACTGCAATTTCATTAGTGGATTCAGCTTCAATAGCAGCTATTAAAGCAGCCTCAAGAGTAGCAGCAGTTAAAGCTGTCCAACTTTCAGTAACAGACAAAGCATCATCATTAGAATCAACTTTTGAAACATAAAATACTGCTACAGTACTTTCAATTTCAAAAACAACATCTAAATTATCATATGATCTTGCTGTATTGCTAAACCTTGGAATAGCATACATGTCTAAAAGATGCCATCCACCATCATCTGTTTCAAATGTCCATTGGTCTGCTGTTACAGGCGCTGTGTTTACTAAATTAACAATGATATCACCAAGACTAGGCTTTGCTACCAAGTAGGAGATTAAAGACCAATCTGGCCGATTTATAGCCCTTTGGTTAGTGTTATCTAACTGCTGCATTATAACAACTGTCAGATTCGTAGCAGAATCAGGTTGAGCATCAAAAAGAGTAATTACAACATCAGATCCAGATTGCACAACAGATTTTACACCTACTACTTTATCCTCATAATCACCTCCATTAATCCGAAGAACTTTTGCTCGACTTAATGGCGTGTCTAAAGTGTAACCTGTAAGAGTCAATACAGCACCAGAGAGAGTGTTTGAGGAAGTTTCAACAGTTACAATTGCATTATGCAAAGGGTAAGTATTGTTGTCTTTAATGATCGGATTCTTTGCATCTGAAGAATCAACGCTTATGTTAAATATAAATGCCATGTCTATTGATTTGCGTATTCATAAACTCCACTCAAAGTATTAAAAGTCCTTTTACCTCCACTTACCAAAGGAATAAACTTACCAAGATTGTTTGTCAATTTTAAATCGCCTTTTTCAACCGAGTTATTACTTGTTTCATAAACAGCTCTTGGCTCTATTAAAATGTTGTAACTAAGATTGACTATGCTTTTTAACGTGCTTGCCATAGGGATAGGATTTTCAACCAGTTTCACATAAGTCATTGGGTTATAAACAAGCTTTGTATCTTCTAGTATTCTAGAATATAAATCTTTTGCTATTCTACCTTCTTTTGATAGTTCTTCATCATCATCACCAAATAACATTGCAAACGTAATTGCCATTCCAGCAAGAATTCCAACTTCTTTCAAAAGTTTTATTACGTTTGCACGATCAACTTCGCTTAAAGCAATTGATTTTTCTTGAGGTGTTAGTTCTCCAGGCAATTGATCTTTAAAAACGTAAACTAATGCTTTCCACCCATCCATTGTGTGAAGTGTCTTAGTAACATCGACTGCTGAATTAATAATTCCTTTTCTATTTACATCATAGAGATCTTTAAATTCTGGACTCCAATGAGCAAGATATTGTTCAGGAAACCAGTTTTTCATCATCATTAAAATTCTTCCTTCTGCAGTCTTATTAAAGAAACGTTTTGATGTATCAGAATAAGCTCCGTTTATCTGCTGTGTTGTTTCTTGTAATTCATCAATACGACGAGCGCCTTGAATAAGATACTGTCGTTTTTTCTCAGCAGTCATTGTTTTAATGTTGTAGCCATCTGGCGCAACCATTGCTATTGTTATTTCTTCAAGAGTTCCATCTTCTCGAAGTACAATTTCAAGTCTGGCCCACTCTTCTTTTGTTATTCTTCCAATGAATGAATAAGCATGATTTAAGTATTCTGGAATAACAATGTTAGCCATACCAATGTTAGATATTCTGGCCATATTTTTGTCTGTTATGTTCATCTCAGTATCTTTTGAGACTGCAACAATTTCAAACTTTTTCATTAACATAATTGCTGAATTATGGACTTTGCTGTCTGAAACGTTTCCATTTAGTGAAACTTCAAACTTGAGCATCCTAGCAAAACCTATAGCCATAGTTTTTCCTTTCAATTCTCTAAAAGAAGTAACTAATCCTGCTGCTGCGTTTGGTATTGCACCAAGCCAATTAAACCCAAGCATTTGCCAGTAAGCTAAACCAGCCATGTTATCTATGAATTTTTCTAATCGTTGGTTAAAAGCACTTTCAAAGCCTTTTTGGTAAAGCATTTCATCATTTCGAAGCTTTAACCAATTTGCTTGATTTGCAAAGTGAGTTCTTTCAAGATGTCCTTCTAAATACTTCATAGTGGCTTCAATCACTTCGAAATTTTTCTTACGAATCATTCCTTCATGATGTTTAGTAAGAGCTCCTTCAATTCGATTTGTTGTTGTATCAGTTTTACTAAAACCAACTGAAGGATTAATTTTTTCTACACGACCAAGTTGAGTTGCTGCACCAGCATCATCTACACCTTTAGTTGCTAAAAGTTCAGCTCTATTCTGAAGCTTTCTTAAAAGACCATATATTTCTATGTTTTGACCAATTGAAGCTGTGCTATCTACGTCTGAAAGCTTTTTAGTCAGTTGTATTTTCATTTCACCATAAGACATCGTTGCGTTGATATTGTATTTTTTATCAAGTTTACCGTTGGCATCTTTTATAAGCAAAGGATTAATTTTTATTTTGTCTAAGTGCTGCTGAGAAATCAAACCTGATTTAAACGCTTTTACAGCATCTGGATTTTTGAACAGTTTAGCAATTGCTTTGGCCCCATCTTTTTTAAACGAAACACCTTGGAAAAATAGTGTAAAAAAGTCTTCTTCAACTTGTGGTACCCGATACGCTTTTTCTGCTTGACTGTATGAATAATCTCCTGTTTTTGCTTCTTGGTCCAAATGCATGTTTAAAAGCTGAAGAAGAGCTTTGGCAGCTTTATCTCCTTGTTGAGCTTTACTTTCTAATGCATTGTATTCAACCCCACCTTTAGATATAAAGTATTCAGTAGTAACTCCTTTTTTTGTTTCTGTTTTACCAATCAAATCTCTAATATTTCCATCAGCGTCTTTGATTTCTTGGTATTTCTTTTTAAAAGCAGCACCTAAGTCTCTTGACTCACGCTGGCTGTCTCTTAGCTTACGTCGTATAAGCATTTCATTCAGTTGAAGAATCGATTCTCCTAGTCGACTAGGAGACTTAATTGAATATTTTCCAGATTGAAGAGGACTACTTCCCCAATCTTCATTTCTATTGTCAAGAATAGTAATCATGTCATAAAGAGCTCTTGTAGCATGATTTCGGTTATCACTATCCCAAGTGTTTTCATCTTGGATAATAGAGACAATTTGCTCTCTAGCAAGTCTGTCTTGCAGTATAAATAAAGGAAACTCAACAGCTTTTGTCTGATACGACTTACGTAGACCTAAAATCATTTCTTCAATAGCTTCAGTCCTAGTCATACCATCTAAAACCATTGATTCAATTCGTTCATTTAATCTTTCTTCACTTCCTAAATAACCGTTAGAATCAAAGTATGCTTGAACTCTACCCCATTCTTCAACATATTTATCGTATTCATAATCAAGTTGCTTTTGTCTTTCTGCAGAAAGATTACTTTCTTGTCCTTGGGCAGCTACTTCACCAAAAAGAAACTCCATAAAGTCATGCTTTGCCATTGGAGCAGCAGCTACTTTTTGAACTTGATTTTTTGGGTCTTTTTCAATTTCTTTTATCTCTTCTTCAATTTTTTCAACTGCTTTTAAAAAGACTTCTTTATTTGCTTTACTTGGTTTATTCTTCAGCTTTTTAAGGAAAAAACTTAATCTTGCTTTTAAAACATCATAGTCTTCTTTGTCAATTTCTGATTGTATTTTAAATACTGTTTCAAATTTGCTATCGTCACCTTTTGTTTCAGCTTTATTGTAAAAGTAATTGTACATCCAATCTCTCCATGATCCGTCTAGACCTTTACTAGAAATTTCATTTTTTACTTCTTTGCTTCCTTTTCTAAATTCGTATGACCAAAGGTTTGCTAAGTCATCAACACTTAAAGTAGCTAAATTCACATTTTCTACTCCTAGTTTTTTCAAAGTTTTGATTAAGCTAGAGCGTATTTCTTCATTTGACTTGAGATTGTTTATTAATGCTCTTGTGTTGTTATTAGTAAACTCATTTATGTGAGTCAGAATATTTTTTATTCCTTTTCCTGCTGATTTTGCATTGCTTCGAACTGACTTACTTTTTCCACCAAACGATGGTGGAGCTTCTTGTTGGGAGTATTCTTTCCAAAAATTTAGTAATGCAATATTTACACTTATGTCTTCAGTAGTTTCTTCTCCAGAAAGAAGTTTTTTGGCTTTTCCTGATCCTATTGATTTTCCATTTATTTCTTTGAATTTTAAGTTTTTGTATGAAGGTTTGTTTTTCATAGATTCCCATATTTCAGGAACAGCATCTATTACTTTTTGGTCTTGGTCAAGAGTACCTTTTTTAGTCAAAGCGATTAAGTCACCATTGAGAGTTGAAGATTCTTCAACTTTTGCTGCGACATCAGCAAGAGCCGTAGGCCCTTTTTCAATGTGCTTCCATACAGATTCAGTTTTTCCAACTTGAAGACCATTAGCACCTACTTCAATAATGTCTGATGCTACACTTGATGATGCTCTTACAAACAATAAAGACATTTTAACATCGTCTACTTTTTTCACAAAAGGACCTTTTCCTTTTGTAGTATCTACAGGGATTATATGGTTTGCATATCCATTTACAGCAGCCTTAGTATGATTTAAAATGACTTCTTTTAATTCTTCTTTGTTTAATAAAGTAAAAGTGTCTTCGTTTGCCCAAAGTTTTTTTGCTTCATCAATTCTTGAATGGTATTCTAAATTTTTAGCTATTCCTATTGTTCGAGTAAAAGCCCCAGATTTAGTAGCGTAAGAATCACCATACTTTACTGAATTGTATTCTAAAAGCAAATCTTGCAAGCTGTTAGGCAATTTTTCGAAAGCAATACGTGCTTTATTCATTGCTGCAGGATCTGTATTGTGTCTTAGTGGTTTTACAATACCGTACTCAGCTACACCTTTTTGGGTGTATCCTTCATTAACATACTCAAAGTAATCATATTCGTTTTGGTCAATTAAAGCCATAGCATCGTCAATGGCTTTTTTAATAGTTGTTTCGCTACGCTTTTCTGGAAACGCCTCTTCCATAAGTTTAGTCTGAACTATGCGCTCAATGGCTTGCGCTGAAGCTCTGCTGTATTCAAAAGCACCTATTGCCATCTTAATTTGCATTGCCATCTGTTTAGCTTTAAGAGTATTCATTAGTGAAAACTTCCCTAAGCTTAGTTCTGCTGCTTCAATAGCAGAACCAATGTTTTGCATTAGTTTTGAATTTGGGTCAATTTCAATATGTGAAAATTCTTTTCCATCGACATAACCCATTGCTTTATTATAGTTCTGTTTAGCCATAACAAGCTCAGGCCAGTTTTTTACACCACCTTCAGAAACATTCATAATCTGACCAAACTTAAAAAGCTCACTACTTACTTCAAGTAGGATTTCTAGCTCTTTAAATTTTTCAGTGCTTTTATCGTAAAATTCTCTCTTAATTGATAATGCAATATCAGGTAAAGCATCTGCAAGCAATTGGTTTGTATATGTTCCTTCTTGAACCGAAGTGTCTGAAAGAAGACTTTGTGAAAGTACAGCAGCGTAATATTTTTTGACAATTGGGTTTTCAAAGAAAGCTATGATTTCTTCTATGCCTTTACCTTGCATTGCCATAGCTAACCATTCACCTGAATTTTCATTAGTCAAGTTCATACGAGCCAGCTTCTGTTGTTTAGCGTTATCTGTCGCTTGATTTAATGCATCACCAAGAAGTGTAAATATTTCTCTTTGTTTTCTTGTGTACTCTAAATTTTTAGGAGAACCAAATTGAAAATTATTCCCTATGATTTCAATAAAAGTTGCTACACTTTTAGCAACTACACCGATCACGGAGCCGCTACCGGCAGTACTTCGGTTTGAGTCATAAACATTCTCACTATAGCTAGAGAGAAAGCTGTTCATTTTGTCTGTCTTGCTTTCGTTTAAGTATTTGTTTAATCGATCAGTGTCTACTTCATGAGTGATTTCTGCAAAATTTGAAACGTTTCTGTATTTAGCTTCAGTTTTACTAAATATCTTTTGTACAATAGAGTCAGTAGTGTTTACAAATGATTCTGAATAACGGTAAGGACCAAATTTCATACCTGGTATCGATGTTTCACTTCGGTATTGTTCTGGATCTCTTTTTTCAAAAAACTCTTCTAAGTATTCGTTGAGCTCATTTTCATAAGCTTGCATAGCTACACCTTGTCCTTCTTCTACAGAACCTTCAAATCTTGGCGCTTGAATAAAAATGTCATTTTGATTAGCAGCAAAATATTTCCAATTATCAGGAAACATGTTTTGCAAAGCATTCATTTTTGCGCTGTAAATATTTTTTCCAAGCAGTTTAGTAGCTGCCATTTTAGAATTAGGATCTACATACAAAGCTTTTTTGTTTTCTCCCCAGACGTGTCTTTGGTCTCCATCTTGATCTTCACCAGCTATGTGACGAGTAATTTTGTCAACCATAATTTTGTTACCCATACTATCAGGTAGATGGCCTACTACTTCAACATACCCAATAGAATGTAAATCATCACAAGGCATACGAGTAATAAAAAGTTTGTCACCAACTGCATAACCACTGGCTTCAGTAACCATAACTTGACCAGGTAACGTTACTCTTTTTCCGTCTTTGTTTTTTCCAATTCTAGGGCCTAATAATGGTTCTTTAAGAATCATATCACTAATAGTCGTCAAAAGACTACCCTTGCTATTCATGTCTAAAACATTCTTTTGCAAAGCGCTCCCTATGGTAGAAGAAATATACCTAGAGATCATGTTGTAATCAACAGAAGCGCCAGCTTGCAATAACTCTCTAATTTCAGCATTTGCTTCTGTGTCGTCCATTGTGTCAAGCAAAAATTGTCTTTTTTCACTTGGGCCCATGTAATCTATTTCATGAAGAAAATCAGCAGTCTTTTCTTCTAAATGGTCAGCTACTAAAGCATCAATTGTAGAGTTTCCAATGAGTCGCTTTAAGTGACGCATCATTTGAGGAATAAGTCTTTTGTCTTTTCTTAATCCATCGTTATTCAAATTTTGCTGAAGTCTTAAATTTTTACTTTCTCTTGTTACAATTTTGTCTTCGTTTATTTCAAAATTTTTGATGTGGCCGTTATCGTCGTACTCAATGTCAGTAATAACATCAACTGGATTTCCAGCATCATCTACTTGTTCAAATTGTTTTGCTCCACTTGTAAAAACAAAAGTGTCAAGAGGATTTTCTTTCCTGTTCATAGCATCCCAAACAGGACCTAATTTTTCAGGGTTTAAGTCAACCATTTCTTTCGTAAGCGTAATTCTATGAAGTTTATCTAAGATTGGATTATTACTACTGTCAACAGCAGCGTAAAGAACTTTAGACGAATTTTTCATGTCTAAAGCATCACCAAATGAAACTTGTGTTTGAGCTTCATGTCTGGGGCTTTGAAACATAATACCATCACCATTTTCAAACTCTTCAGTTAAAAGCTTTCCGTTGGGTGTGCCATCATCAAGAATGATTGATGTTGCTGTATCACGAACAATTACTTGGTTGTATGTAGCTTCTAAACCGCCTTTAATTGAAGTGTTGGGAGCCACACCACCTGAACCCATAGAACCTGCTCTTTTAGCTTTCCCTGAGTTAGCTTTAGCTATAAATTTGTCATATGCTCTTTGGAATTCTTTATCAGTCTTAAAATCCTCTTTTATTGGCATTGGCATGTTTGCGTAATTGTCACGTCGACCAAAAATTACTTGGTCTAAGTAATATCCATTTACAGCATTATTGACAACATAATCTCTAACAAAGTTTCTAGGGTTTAAAGCAATCTCTTCTTTCATGTCTGACCCTATTGTATTATCTCCTATCCAAGATTTTACAAGTTCAGTCATTTCATCAATCTCTTCTTTTAACTCAGCGTCAGTTGGGAAATATTTTGAGTTTGGATGATTTGATTCTCTAATTTTTTTGATTTCTGCTAAGAAACTTTCTGTCTTGTATTTCTGAACAGGAACCATAAACATCATTGACTTATCAGCAAACTGACCAGCCGACTGCAAATATTCATCTTTAAGCAAAATATCGTTAGCAGTATCAACAAAGCCCATAAACTCCATCAATCTAATATCTTCAGGAGAAATGTTTTTTCCGCTTTTTCCAATTTTTGCAGTCATGTCCTTTATACCACTAACAATAAATGTCGGTATTGACATTTTCTTATTGCTTCGGTAATAGTTCAAAAGACTATTTCCTTCATTAAAGCTGTCTACAGGAATATCTAAGGCGTTATCCATTCTGTCTAATGCCCAAGACTGGACTGGGGAACTAGACTTTAAATTCCCTTCTTCATTTTGGAATTTGTCAGCATAAGTTCCGTCTTTGAAAACATTGGAAAAAGCTCCAGTTAAAAGATTGTAAGCATTTGAATAAAATTCATCAAAAGTCTTATACCCTTTAGTGTGTCCAAAGAATGATTGATGTATTGGAGTAATGTAGTAAATAGATAATACTGGTTTTCCTTTGCTTTGGTAGTCTTGAATAAATCCCTCTTTTTTACTTGAGGTCATTGCGCCTATAATATTTTCATGACCGGGTTTTGATTGTACCCATTGCATAATTGTCTTTTCATTAAGGCCTGTCAAATCTTCAAGAAGTTTTGATTCAATCTTTATTTGCATTGTAGCAATATCATTTAAAGTATACTGCTCACGTTTTTTTGTTTTTGAATTGTAGTGGTTTATGTACCATTCTTCTTTACCATCAATTATACGTTTTGTAGCACCTCTATTACTATTCCATTCTTTTGCTAATTCTCTAATTTTTTCAATTCGGTTCTCATATCTGGTGTAGATAGCTTTTTCACTTTTTCCATCCCATTCAACACCCATTTTTTTGAGTCTGCTTCTACGCTCTGAAATAATACCAAGCAACGCATATTTAACTCTATCAGTGTCATTAACGCTTTTCCATCTACTTGTTTTTATTGTTTGTTTGTTTTTGTTTTTTCCTGCACGCTGACGTATAAACAAACTGACTTGAGGTCTTCTTTTTTGGCTGCGTATAACGTTCACTAAGCTGACCATATCGCCTATAGTGAAGTTCTCTTTCATGTTGTCTGCAAAGTCGCCTACAACACCACCCATTTCCATCATGTGGGAAAGCATTGCATCCATGTCTTCAGTGCTGTTCTTTCCATGAACAACATCGTAAACTTCATTGTATACGTCTTGAGGATGATGATTTTTTACTCCTTCATACAATCTTCGGATAGCTGAACTATTTCTAAAACCATCAGCTTTACTAACCTCACTCCAAGAGTTGTTTGGGTTATCTTGTTTTGTAGGATCCCATTCTCTTTCTAATTTGTCAACGTAAGTCTGCCAACCTTTAACACTTCCAGTATTGTTTTCAGAATCAAGCATTGCTTGTCTCCAAATCACTTCATCTTTTGGACTAATAGAAATTGCTTTTTCTTTAGACCATTCTTTTATTTTTTTCCAAGCAGCTTGCACAGCTTTAGCGTATGAATTACCGTCTTTAATTCTTTGTCTTACAACTTTGTCACCTTCAATAAATAATAAAGATTTTGGACCCTGGCCTATGTGTTTGCTTACACCGCTAAATGTGTTTCTGTCAATAACTCCATTTATGTAATCTTGATTTGCACTTTGTTTTGCTTCCTTACTGATATCTGAACTAATAAATGAATCTTCACCTAAGAAGTTTTCAATCATAATTTGAGCATCAGATTTAACAGTTTCAACTTCTACATCAGCATTACCTTGTTCTAAAGCTTTACGTTGTTCTGCACCAGTATCACCTTGTGTGTAAGTGTTGCCTTCTTCGTCTACTTCAGATTTTGTTATAATCGTTTCTTCACCAGTGCTAACATTTACTCCACCAATTACTTGTTGAGTAGGTGAAATTACATCAATTCTATCACCGTAAGGTGTGCCGTTTTTGTGAGTGATTGAACCATCCTGATTCCAATCAGCCTTCTTTATTAAACGAAGGGAAACTTCTTGATTCTTAAAATCAGCAGCTTGACCAAACAGTTTTCCTAAAGTAATAGTTGATTTTTCTCTCTCAAGGTAGTACACGCCATTTTTGAGGACTAATTTACCAACTATGGCATTTCTCCTTTCCAAAGCTTTTATAAGCGTCTGATTAGGCTCTGTAACTTTTCCTTTATAAACTTCTATTTTTCGTTGTACAGATTCTTTAACTCCAACTTTTACATTTGGACTGTATCTGTTTTGTACTAAACCAGCTCTACCAAGAATTTGATCTCTTACACCTTGAGTATCCACATACATCTCTCTGGTCTTGTTTTTACCAATGATGATGTTTCCAGGGTATACGTCAAATTTATTAGTACCGTAAGTAATACCAACTGCTATTGGTGTTGATCGCTCTACAAAAGCTTCGATACTTTCGCCTACAAGAATTTCACTTTGATTACCAGCAGACACTACTGGCTTATAAAACTGATGTTGTTTTAAAGAATTAATTTGAGGACTATCAAGGCCCATAAACTCTTTGAATACTGCATCTACTCCGTCAGCTACGTTCTGGTTATTGCCAAGCAAAGATTTAATTGCTTGCAATATTCTTTCAAATAAACTGGCATCTCCAATTTTAATGCCTTTCAGATGTTTAATAAAAGCTTTGTTACTTAATCCGTAAGCAACAAATTCTTTCACATCAACTACTTGAGGAAATTTACTGTCTCCAGTTTGTTTGTATATGTTATACAACTCAGTCATGCTTTCAGCAAAGGCAAGTTCTGAAGGACTAAGTAAATGAGTGTAACCTTGTTCGTATATGTTTAAAATTATGGCTGTGTACCTATGAATTTCTTCATGTACAATTACACTGTCAGCAGTTTTTTTATTTGGAGAATTTACATCTTTTGAATCTCGTACAATATCTAATGCAACAGCTACATCAGTAAGCATTTGGCCACCTTCTAAAGAATAACTAGCCTCTCCTTCTGCTCCATCAATTTCTTCTTCACTAACAACAGCAATCCTTGTGCCCATTGCTTTCTGTTTTGAAAGCATAGCATCGATTACTCCAGCTAACTGAGGATTGTCTTTTTTAATGCGTTCAAGCTCTTCTTTGGAGTTTAATTCAGAAACTTCAGCTCGAGAAGATTTGCTTGTGCCAGCAAATGTTGGTGTAACAGCTGAATTAGGATTTCCTTCGGCTTGTGCTATTGAGTTTTCAAAAGCATCTAAATCTTCTTCAGTAAGAACGTCTGATACATCATGTGGTTCTTTAACTGTAACATTTTGCATTTGACTATCAAACTCTCCATTACCCATAGGCCTAGTTGTAAAAGTAGCTCCAACTGGAACAATTTCTGTTTTACCTACAGTGATGCCCTGGCGTTCTAAAGCTCTTTTTATTGACATAAGTTGAAGAGCGTGGTCAGAAGAAGACGACTGAGGAACACCATTAAGAGCTCCTATGTAAGTAGCACCATTTCCATCGTTACTTTGCTCTTGAGTGTCAAACTTCGCTTTATTTGCGTGAGAGGTTTTTTTGACTTTATAATCAAAAATGTCTGTTGTTCCATCAGTGTTTACACGAAGAATATCAGCAACCATTACAAGTCCTGTGCGCTCATCATAGATTGGCGCTTCTGCTATTAAGATACCACCATCTTTTGTTAATTCATTAACAAATTTTCTTACAGAAAGCATAGCTTTCTCTAGCTCTTGACGGTCTTTTTTGTCCTTAATACCTGCTAAGTCAGCTATAAACTGTTTGCTTGTTTTTCCATTAATCAGATCTTGAGACATATCATGGATTGTAGTACCTGATTCTGTCCTAAATTTCCAGTTTTCTAAGGTTTGAAGAACAATTGGACTGTCAGCAGCAGCTTCTTCTCCTTCTTTTAAATTTCTACTTGCAAGAGTTATGGCTAACTTTAATTTTTCAAATGCTTTTTTGACTTTTGAAATCCCTTTAGACCCTGTAATACCACCAAGGATTTTGTTGTCTGATTTCCGACGATAGACTTTTACAACTTCTCCGTCTTCATTTAACTTTTCTTCACCTTCTTTTGTAAGTAAAGGATCATAAGTAAGAGAGCTTTTATTTGACTCTATAGCTTCAAGAGCTATTCTTTGTTCTTCAGTACTTGGTTTAAGGACTCTTTCTGTTGTTCCTGATCTTTTTTTACCGTTGTAAGTTTTAGTGTCTTTCTTTTTTGGATATAAAATATCTCTTATTTCAGCTTTAGCACTTTCAACTTTTACTAGGCCTTCTTTTCCTTTTTCATTTGCCGTTACTTCAGGCATGCCTTTAATGTTGTCTTCAATAGTTACATCATACTTTTCTGAAATACTTTTCTTTTGTTCTTCAGTAAGACGTATAGCTGAAATGCCACCACCTTTTGGTTTTGGTTTAGGTTTTGAAGAATTTTCTTTTTTACTGACTTTAATTCTTCCTTCTGCAATAAGAAGATCCATTGCTTTTTGAACTTCTGCAGGACGGCTGCTTTTGTTTTTTACATCACCATTTTTCCAGTTATTCCAAATTTCTAAAGCTTTGTTTATTTCGCTGGCCGTGGTCTTTGAGCTTCCTTCCTCATTACCCTCTTGAACACTTTCAGACGTGTCGCTTTCTGATCCTCTGTCAATGTCGTTTTGTCTGTTGTCTTCATCATATTGTCCTTTTATTTTTTCGCGTTCACTTGGTTTTAAATTTTCAATAAGTTCGCTGTAAGCTTTTTCGTAATAGGCTTCTTCTTCTTCTTCAGTCATCTCACCTTCAGCAGAAACAGAAACAAGTAAAGCGTATTCTGAGTCTGTAAGTTCAGTTTCTTGTTGAGAAGGTAGTTGTTCATTTTCTCCTTCTCGATCACTCCCCATGTAGCGGATATAGGCATCTTGCACTTCTTCTAACGATCCATATTCATTAGCTACTTCGTTTAAAGCGTTAAACGTATCATTAAGTCCTATTTCTACATCAATATTTTCTTCAATGTCTTCAGCTGTGCTTTCTGAATTTTTTTTATTCTTATTAATAGCCCATGTTGAGTCTCCTGTTTTGATGTTCTTTCCTTTGCTTATTTTTCTTCCGCTAGCAAAATATTCTAAAGCAAGACCTAATGCTTCAGTAGGCGACCCCATACTAAAAGCCGCTTTAAGTTTCTTTTTTCTGTCAGCTTTAATTTGAGCATCTGACCAGTTATTGGTAACTTGTTTATTGATTGCACTCCAGGCAGCGTTTCTTATTTTTTTTCTTTTGTTCGTGCCAAATTCTTTTCGAGTAGTATATTCTGAGATTGTTTTACCAGTACTTGATTTATAAACGTTATTTCCGTCTTTATCTTTTTCTACTTTGTATCGAGCACCATTTGCTTGAACTGGATATTCTTTTTTCTTTTGAGATTCTACAGCTTCCCTTAGTATACTTTGGCGATCTTCTATTATTACGGTGTTGTTTAATCGGGTGCTTAATTCTTGCTTTTGGTCTTCAGTGAGGTAGTCTAACGTTTGAATAAACTTGTTTGATTCTTGACGTGTTTCTGAGCTTTCTTTAATCTTTTTATTTACAGCGCTAGGAACAGAAGTGTCAAGGACTTCTTTTTCTTGTTTAAGATTAACTTCTTCTACTACTTCATCAGATTCCTTTTTTTTCTTTAGAATTTCTTCCTTCTTCTTTAGGATTTCTTCTGTTATTTTCTTTTGTGTAGCGTCATATTCATCATTGATTTCATCAGTCCTTTTGACTAATTCTTCTTTTGATAAATCTTCATTTTTCAATTCTCTTAAAGCTTCTCTTCTCCACTGCTCATTTTCTAATTCTTCTGTGAACTTGACTTTATTTTTCTTTTTTGACATTATTTCTTCCGCAGAAGCGTCATACTCATCATTGATTTCATCAGTTCTTTTAACTAATTCTTCTTTTGATAAATCCTCATTTTTTAATTCCCTTAAAGCTTCCTTTCTCCACTGCTCATTTTCTAATTCATCTGTGAATTCAAAATCTTCTTCATCAACTTCAAAATTATTTTCTTCAGCTTCTTTTTCTGCCTCAACTTGATCGTCTTCCTCTTTACGTTCTTCATCAGTGAGGCCGTCACGTCTCACTTTTTCTTTTAAGTCTGATTTGTCTTTTTTTTCTTTTGCTTTTGCTTTTTCTTTTTCTACTTTCTTTTCAAGTTTAGCTTCTTTTGCTTTAACTTTTCGAGCATCTTCTATTCCGGCTTTCTCAAGTATTGCATCAAATTCTTTACTGTGTTCGTCGTACTTTTTTTGGACAGCTTTTGGTAGATTTTCTATGTCGTGGTTTTCTTCAATGTTTTTCATTTCACCCATATGAACAAAAGCATCCTTTTTCTGTCCTTTGGTTAATCCGATACCCATTATTTCAGTATTAAAAGCCTCAAATGTGCTTAATACTGTTCTTGCCTTTTGCGCTTGTTCTTCTGTAATTTTTCCGTGTTTAAGATCTCGAGCAATGTCGTTTTCATAACCAGCTTTCTTTTTGTCGTTTTCAACAATTTCAGCCATACTCATGGCACTAGCTATTCTTCCTGATGCAGCTTTACCAACTGCACCTGGAGCACTCATTGTTCCACCGACCATAAAACCTGCAGCAAATGAATTAAAATAAGCTGTCCACGTTTCAGGAGAAGCCATGTCAGCATTAAATCCTTCATCATCGTCTAAATCATAATAAGAATTAGCCATTTGCCCTGCTGCATCTTGCCAAGCAGTCTGCAAAAGTTCTTCTGTACCCTCTGAGAGACCATTTGAGAGAAGATCTTTACCGCCAGCAACAACACCTTTCAATCCAGTCTTGTAAGCTCTGTCATGAATCTTTTTAAGCATTTCACCAGTAATTGCATTGGTCGATTCACCTTTTGCAGCTCTCATTTTTGTAAGCCTGGTTACTTCATCAACTACTTCTGATCTTATCGATTTGTCTATACCGTTTTTTTTTAATGCACGACGTAGCATTGCATTATCAGGACCACCAATCATTTCAATAGCACTCATTCCTACAGTTGCCATTAAAGCATAAGCAGAACGTTCACGAATACTAAGACCTTCAACTTCCTCAAGCTGGGCCATGATTTCACTATTGTTCAAAATCATACCAGCGCCAAGCTGATACATTGCATTGGACATTTTTTCAGAACCAACTTCTGCCGCTTTTTTCCACAAAGCTTTTGCTGCAGCGTCATCACCTTTTGATAAAGCTCTTTTTGCTAATCTTTCAAAACCAGCTTTTCTACTTGCCATAGCAGCAGCAGCTTTTTTTGCAGCTTCAGTAGTTACTTTTTTTCCAGCATATTTACCAGCTGTTTTTCCAATAGCTTTAAGTCCTACACCTGCACCAATATATTGCGCTGCTGATGCTAAACCTTGACCAATCATTATTGGTATTGCATCGAAATTGTAATTCTCAGCATTAAAAAATTCAGCAGTACTATTCCAAGCCTTTTCAGTCTGAAAGTCTTGTGGCACCATTGGGTTTATAGCCATTCCTGACTGTCCACTGTTTTTCTTAATGCTTTCGTAGAGGTCAGAAAAATAAGTTTCATTACCCATTATTCCTTCTGATGCTACTTTTAACAAAGCAACTGCATTTGTACTAGAAGTCAGTAAAGTGTTATTAAACACTTTTGCTGCTGTAGTCCATTTACCATCGTCACTAACATCATTGCCTTCTCTGTATGGTAAGTAATCATCATCTTCTACTAATGCATTTGCAATACCAAGAGTAAGACCACCAGCTAAAGCTCCAACTGCTGCACCAGGAATTGCTCCAAACCCAAGGGTAGGAATTCCCGCTGCTGCGCCAGCAATTGAACCACCAGCAATTGCTCCGTTTGTAAAACCGCTCAAGAATCGATCAAAAGCACTATCTCCAAATATTTGCATTGCCATACCCGTAGTTGGGTTTATAGGCGCTTGTTCTCCTTCTTCAAGAGTTACAGGAGCGTAAGTTTGAGGATCAAAGTAATAATCACCTGTGCGAAAGCCAGAATTTGCTTTATCAAATACAGCCATTCCAGCTTCTAATTCTTCTTTAGGTAGATTTTTTCTAGCGTCAAAAATCCATCTTTGTTCTGCTGTAGAATAGTCGCTATTATCATCTTTTGCAAATTCTTCAGTATTTGCAAGTTTTAAATCAACAGCGTCTTTTATTCTCCCGTACTGATTTCGGTCATAAGTATGCTCGACAGATTCAGCATTTGAAAAATCAAGAGAATTCATTTCTTCTTGACTCAACTTTTCTTTTGCTACAGGAGCCGTATTAGAATTAGGCTTTTCACTTTCTGTAGCTTTAGATTCAGAAAAATCTAATGCATTCATTTCATCTTGAGAAAGAGGGTTTTTTAAACCTTTCATTTCTGGATTGATAATACCTTCTATTTTGTCAGACATAATTTTATTCTTCTACTACTTCTACGTTAAATGTACCATCTGGCTGAGTATCTTTTCTGTATGTAACACCATCCTTTGTCATGAATTTAGTGTTAGCACCTGTTTTAGTGTTAGATGGTTTTTCAAATTGGCTGTTCTTTTGGCCTTGGACACCTTTATCCATTGACATTTGATCTCTGCTATTTGACTGGAAAGGTACATACATTTTAATTTTTGCAACCCTAATTAAATCACCGTCAGCATTTGTCTCAGTGGTAAAATAAATGTTTTTACTCAGAGTTTCTACATTTCCTACATCTTCAATATCTTTTATTGAACTAAACATGGCCCACTCGCTATTCTTAATTTTCCCTTCTTCTTCTAAAGATTGAAAAAGTTGTCTGTCTGCTAATTTATTTTTTTCATAAGGAACAGTAATCATAACTTCAGCACCAATTCTTGAAGTCATACCGGTTCCTTCATCTATTGCATCCTCCATTTTTATAGTGTTTCCAGTAAATTCACTTTTGTATTCGTTATTTATAGAACCATTCATAAATTTCTGTAAACCATGAGGCATAGATCCACCTTCTCCTGTAAAAAATTGAGGATCATTACTAACCTTATCATCTATCATAAAAGCACCTTTTTCTAGCCTCAACATTCCTGTCTCTTTGTTGTAGTTGCTTGTGCTAAATTCTTCAAGGTAAGATGGGTCTATTTTACCTACAGGGTTGTTAAATAAATTATGATAAACACTTCCATTGCTACCTTCTCCACTACCACCATTTTTAGCGCTGTATGAGTCTGAAGCTTGTTTAGTGTAGTTTCTCCCATGAGTGTCTTTTAGTCTTCCTACAAGCCATGCATTTATGCTCATACCGTTTGTTTGGCCCTTCTCTTCTAAGTCAGAAAATTGAGCTTTAAGATCCATGGCGATTTGACCACTATCACTAAGCATAGCATTTGCTTTTCTTACGTAAGAACCTTGACTAACCGCTTCAAATGCTCCATTCTGGTCCATTTGCACATCGTTGTTTTGCATGCCTTTGGAAGTTTCGGCAATCATTTTTTCAACGTCAACTAATTTAGCTGGATTCATAAAAACAAATCCTGATTCACTTACACCGTCAATAGAACCATGCTTGTCATACATTTTCCAAGCTTCTTTTTGTTTTGCTATTTGAGGATGATTATTGTATTCAGGATTTTTAGCTAAAAAAGTCTGCATTTGCTTAAAGTTCTCTGTTGAACTAACAGCCCCTAATACTTTAGGGTCATTTTGCCATGCAGAAGTTATACTTTTAATACCCATCATTCCTTCAATGCTTGAAGCATATCCAGGATTTTGAGTTGCATATGATCCGACTTGAGTAATCATGTCTTGATAACCTTCTGCAATGTTTTCTTTGTCATAAGTACCCATCACTGCAGGGGCTTCGCCAATCTCGTCCATCATCATACGAGTCTGAGCCATCTTTTGAGTTTCCGCTTGCCGATTTAAAGCGTCTTCTCTTTGGTAAGCGGAAACAGCACTTTTATAATCGTGTCGGTATGCTAATCCATTTGCTAGTCCTTGGTTCATGGTGTCTTAATTTACTAATGCTGTTCCTCTTACTGTAGGTCTTTGTTTTGGCGGCTCTGAATCTTTTACTTCTCCACCGTCTTTTAATTTATTTTCGTCTCTGTATTGTTTGTAAAGGGGGTCATTGTTGCCAATTAAATTTGACACTCCTGCGTTTAGCAAGTTAGAATAAGCTGCTTGATTTGCGTCATATTCTGCTATTGCATCGTTATTTATTTTTCCTCTTCTTTTTTCAAGGAAAAATTCAGCATTAGACCTTTGGTTTCTAATACTCATTCTATCTTGGTTTGCAAGCTTACCATCTTCAAGAGCAATATTTGTTTTTGCCTTCATTGCTCTATTTCCAGTTTCTTGAATAGAAGCCATTGCAAGACCAGCATCTCCACCAACTAAGTTTTTTATTGCATTTAATTCATTTAGTCTAGAATTTTCCACTTGTGTTGTAGCTGCCTCATATTGTATTGATGTGTAGCCAATAGGTTCTGCATTACGTAACCCACTAATAAAAGACATGTATTCATCACTTACTTCATCTACTGGTCTTTCACCTTGCTTTTTTAGTCCATAAAGACCTGCTCCAATTTGAGCTACAGATGCAACGTTTCCAACATTCATCCAGCTAGGAATATTTTTACCTACTGATCCTATTATACCATCACTATTGCCAGGGTCTTCAAGTACAGATGTATCATTTTCTTCTTGACGTTCTAAATCAAAACCAGAAGCACTAGATGCTTTTTCAAAAACAGCAGACTGAAAATCATCATCTTCAAGTATTTGTTTCTGTCTATTGTTTTCTTCTATTTTTTGTAATTCTTTTTCTTCTGGGGTTAGATCTCTACCAATTACTTCTTCTTCAGGTTCAGATTTTTTAACTTCAATTTCTTCTTTAAGAGATAATACTGACTCTTGTACACCAGTACTTTCTTGAGCAGTGTTTGGTATATTTCTATCTTTGTATGGATCGTATGACTGTTTCCATTGTATTTGACCTTCTTCTACTTCTTCAATTTCGTCTGGTACGCTATGCGCGTTTTGTGCAAGAAGGTCGTCTTCATTTGTTGGAATATTTATCTTTGACAACTTATTAAAGTTAGCCCAATCATTGTCTGATACATTGTCTGGTCTTATACCATCTTCGTATTGACTATTTATACTGGCCAACTGACTCATAGTGTCAGCATCAGGATTTAAAGGAACTAATCCTATAGCAGCAGCTTCTTTAATTATTTCTTTGGCCTCGTCTAATTTTCTATTTGATACAGTGCCAACTTCTGCTTTTTGAGCTTCGTTTTCTTTTGTTTGAGATCTACTTCCTTCTGTAGCAGTGTTATTTAATGATTTTTCTAAAGAATCAACTCTTCCTGTTGTTGTATCTCTCCAATCATTAAGAGCAGGATCAGTTTTTAATGTATCTAATGCAGGTTTATAATTTCCTTCTCTAAGCGATGCGTCTAAATTTTTCCATTTTTCATCTCTAAAATTAGTTGCTCCTTGATTATACATAACATCAGCAGCAATCATTTTTGAGCCTAAATCCATAGTGCTCCAATCATCCCCGAAATGTCTTTCTAACTCAGGTACTAAAGTTTTAGAAATGTATGAATTGTAAGAACTGTTTACCTCTTCATCAGTTAATTCTTTTTCTCCTTTAATTACATTATCAATATCTAAATTACTTAAACCAGCAGCTTTTAAAGCTTCTATTGCAGCAGCATTTCTTTTCCCATTAGATCTTTCTAACATTAATCCAACACCAATAGTTATATGTCCTTTAGTGTCTTTGTATGCTTTTGTTCTAACGCCTTCTGTTCCAATAATAGACTTAGTAATTTTTTGCAAGAATTCATCTTCTGAACCTCCAATTTCTCCACCTAAAGCGTAACCTTTTTGAACTTTACCACCAGAGGCGTAACTATTTTTATGAGCACCTACTTTACCACCATGAGCAAAACCAAGCAATTCATTACTTGCTTGCTGTTGTTGTGGTGTGCCTAACAAATCTTCTTGTGCGTTTATTTTTGAAGTGAAATTTGGAGCCTTAACGTTTGTGCTTTCTGTTGCCGCTTGCGGTTGAACTAATGTCTTCTGAAATTCTTCTTCTGACTTTTTTTCTTCATTATATTTTGAAGTAAAATCAAGTGGTTTTTCACGTTTTGCTATATTAACAATCGGAGGATTTACTTCTGGAGAAGCAACATACATTTTTTGTTGTCTATGTATTTCTTCATCTCCTGATCGATCGTAATCATTGTTTTTTCTTTTGTATTCTTGAGTACCGTTACCAATTGCTTCGTATGCTTTATATCTATCTCCAGTTTGACCTCTCCAATTTTTTAAGGAAGGACTTGTTTTTATGTTTTCAACACCTTCTGCTGTTTTACCTTCTTTAAATAATTTTACAGTCTCTTCCCAATGAGACTTATTCATGTTGTTAGCCCCTTGATTATAAAAAATGTCAGCCATAACTAACTGAGCTTCTTGAGGCATTGTTTTCCAGCTTTTACCAAACTTTCTTTTTAGGTCCCCAAACAAAGTATCGTTAAGATAAGCGTCATAAGAATCATTAATCTGATCCTGAGTTAATTTAATTCTTCCTTCAACAATTCCAGTTATTTGATCATCATTAAAACCTAATGACTTAATAGCTTCAATTCCAGCATTGTTTCTTTCTCCTTTTATAGTTTCTCCTGGGTTTTTTCCGGGTTGATCTGCTTTTTTTAACAATAAACCTATACCAATAGTAGTATGTCCTAAAGTGTCTTTGTAAGCTCTGTTTCTGCTTCCTTCTGAAGTTGCAAGATTTGCTTTTGTTTTTTCAAAAAGACTCATTTCTTTTGAAGAAACAACTTCTTTTTCTATTTTTCCACCTTTCTTAAAGTTACGTCCAGCTTCGGCATTAGGAGCAAGTCTATTTAAATCAACGCCCATGGCTGCCAATTTTCGACTTTCTTCAGGCGAGAACACTACTTCCCCATCACTAAGTTTTACTTCCTCTGAACCGCCTCTGTCAACTTTTTCACCTTGACCCCAACCAAGGAACTTTTTCCCTAAGTCTTTTGCCATGCTTGCATTTTCTGTAGGAACAACAAAAGCA
>Ga0307928_10000478_pt1 | contig 30130 bp, 48 predicted proteins | sample AceLakmetagen232_FD_201815 | JGI IMG/M metagenome (GOLD analysis project Ga0307928, IMG submission 201815) | Saline water microbial communities from Ace Lake, Antarctica - #232 | ecosystem: Environmental > Aquatic > Non-marine Saline and Alkaline > Saline | place: Antarctica: Ace Lake... | reverse complement strand
TACTAGATTTCTACATACATTCCTTTTGCTTTGCAGAATGTCACAGTTTCCAGAACTAGCTCGAATAGTACCATTGATTAAAACTTCTCGAAATACAGCAAGGATATGACTACAAATCTGACTATTAGCCACTCCTTGAATTCCCATATATTCACAATCACAGTTTGCTTGAACTTCTATATTGTACTCTTGCCCACTACTACTTTTCACTTTAAAGAAATGCTTTTTACCTGAAAATTCATGTTTCACCTCATGAAGTAATGCTCTCTTTTGTATATAATTTCCCATCTTTTTTTTTGAATGTAATAACACCCCCGACAAGATTCGAACTTGCAACACTCAGGGCGTCCAGCCACTAAGTCTCTCGGTTTGCGTGGATAACGTTTGCAACCGTTCCGATATATACGGCTTTCCTCTCCGTCCTCATGGGTATAAATAATTATTGCTGTGTTGTGATCGGTTCATAAATGTAGTTCCGGCTCATTTATTACTCCTCATTATTATTTTAATATGATCTTCTAAATCTTTACCTTCTAACAAATTCAACTCATGCAATATCGCATTACCTATAATAGGGGTTAACTTACACCAATGCTTAACTGCGTTTATTACGCTTTCTTTTTTTATCATTTGTTGTTCAACCCTTTTTTAAAAACCGCTAACGCATCTCCCATCTCTCGATCTATTTCATCAACCTGTTTCTTCATCTATCTTCTGAAATAAGTTTTCTTCCTTTTCAATAAAGCCCATTGATTTTAATTTGCTTCTCATTTTTTCCATTGATACCTTGTAGTGTATCCTTCTTTCTCAATTTTAATTATTACTTTCTCAACATCAAATAAATAAACTAAGTTCTCTAATATTGATTCGTAATAATGATTTAGTTCGTCCCTCAAAGCAGTCCGAGAAAAAGATTTATCTTTATTCTTTTTCAAAAACTCTCTAAGGTCTTCTAAGTGTGAAACTCCCATTTATTTACTCTCCTCTTCTGGAAAATCTTCGCCTTTGTAGACATAAAGACCAATTCCGTGCATTGCAATCGCTTTAGCAAAACATCTCTGAATACTTTTATTAATTACCATTGAATCTAAACCATCCGCTTTTACTGATTTATTTCTATTATCCATAACAGGCAAATGAACTGTGTGAGTTACATTCATAACATTAACAGATACTTTCACAAAATAACCTACATTATCATTCCCAATATAAGGCATTCCTGTCTCTTTATTCTCATGTACGATAAATGTACTGGTAGGATGTAATTCTTTTAATTTACCCCATACTTCAGCCCAAGACGCATAAGTAAGATTTCCTTTCTTTGCTGTTTCGACTTTTGTATTCTTCATAATTCCATATTCATTTAAATCGTAGCAACTAATCATATCGGATTTTAATTTATCAGCAGAACCAAATCCAAACATTGGTGGAGCTTTAGGTTCTGTTACTTTCTCATTAGAAACTATCACTTTTGACTCTTTTTTGATACTTTCGGAAACAACTTCTTCTTTGATCACATCAATTTTAACATCTTCAAGACAAACACAACTAATATATTTCCCATCATCACTTAAATTTATTTCAACTTGTTTTCCTTTAAATTCAGCCTTAACCATTCCCTTTGCTTTTTCATCGAAACCATTATACCACTTACCATCTTCGTCTTCAAACATGATTCCTTTTGTCTTTGCAACTATCTTCAATACTCCTATTTTTGATTTATTATCTTCATTCATCTTATTACCTATTTATAATATTATCACGCATCACTCATATATAAATGTTTTCATTATACTTTACATTTAGCCTTTATTCTTTTCTTTAATGGATGATGAGTCTTAGGAGCAAAGCCATCTTCTGCATTTGCAAATAAACTCATTGATCCATCCTTATGTGATTGAACCCTATATATTCCAACATTTTTTAATCTAAAATAATGTCTCTTATCTTGTGAAACCTCAACTACATTAGGATTATTATTTATTAATATTCTTAAAATCTCTCCAATTTCTTTTGGAACTCGTATTCTTAAATTATGATTAGTTCTCTTTTTTACTATTTCCATTGTCCACCTCTTTTAAACAAAAATAAAAAAATTAATAAATTACATTCTTTAAATCAGAATCATTTGTTTCCAAACAATAACCCAAATTTATTTTAGTAAATCTATTTAATGTTTTGAAAAATAACTCTGGAAGAATATCTCTATTTATATCACTGTGGTGATTAAAATAAAAGTTATTCTTAATTGCTTTAAGCTTCTTCTCTTTGTACCACATTTCTAATTTAGGATTTTCAAACCAGCTTTTTTCCTGTTTATCTAATAAGGCTTCAAGTGTATAATTGCCCTCATCAAATTCATAATTTAAGTATTTTGTAGAAACTCCATGAGAATCTTGAACTTGTTTTTGTGTCTTTTCTCTATGAGCAGATAAACCTGTATAACGATCCTTTTCATCTACATGGTTATAAAAATTAATATAAGGTTTCATTCTTCACCATCCATTTCATCACCATGCTCTGGTTCTTCTTTTTCATCAGGATTAAAACCTGTATATTCTGGATCTTCAAATCCAAAAATTTCTAAATTATTCATTTTTCAGATACTTCTATTTTAAATTCTGCAGGAAGTGTTGCAATAACATTTTCTTTAATCTCAACAAAATCCATTGGGTCAGCAGTTGCAAATTTCTTAAACGCAGTTTTATTTAAACTTAAAGCTAGTCCATGTTCTTTAGCCCATTTCAAAGCATCCTTATCATCATAATCCAAAACTTTTCTTACTTGTATTCCAACACCAAAATCAAGCTTTTTATTTCCAGTCTTTGCATATTCTTCTAATGCAACAGTTTTTATGCCATCTGATATTAAAGATATTCCAAGTTGTAATTCATCTAGTGAATCAATTAATTGTTTATTATCTAATTCAAACTTTTCAACTGCTCTTTTTTTAATAGAAATTAATTCTTGTTGTTGTATTCTTAATTTGTGTAATCTAATTATTTCTTCTTTCATTCTTCATTCTCCATGGCTTGTTTATATTCTAAAACACTTTTTATTTTTAATCTATAATTCCAAAAATAACTTTCAATTTCTTTTAGTTGTACTATTTTTAATTCATCTAATTCTTTCATTGTATATATTTTAAAATTTGTTAATAAATTTGATGAAATAAACTTATTTACAACTTTATCAACCACTCCTGCAACTCCTATTGCCATTTCATCAATTTCCGAGTGATTTATATCAGGATTACTTTCAAACCAGTTGTCTGTTATTGCTTCTTTAATTATAGACCAATCACTCTTATATTCTTTTTTCATTTTTTGTCACCATGTTTTTTTGAATATTGAGCATCTTTCTCATAATATTCAAAATAATTAAAAGTTTTTTCAAGCTTTTCTTTATTTCTCCAATCTGCTTTAAACCAACATTCAGCTAAAGACTTTACAAAACTGCCACCATACTTTTTCATACGTTCAGCACCATCAATTGTAAAAGACATTATTGAGCCTCTTTCATTTTTTCCCAGTTAGTAGCAATAAACATACAGTGATCACAGATTTTAATTGAAATATCTTCACTTATAGCTTTGGAATCTCCTTTTTCATCGGGACATATTTTGTCACATAATGAGCATCTAAATTCTTTAATAACTGAATTTATCACAGTCTTACAATTAAATATTATTGTTGCATTTTCTTCTGGAAGATGATTTAAGCATTTCTGCATTATTATTTTAATCTGCTCGGAATTAGCTCTTGCAAGTATTCCTTCTAATATTGTCCAGCCCTTTGCTGTCAATCCTTTAGCCATTGGATATTCTCTTTCCATTTTATAAGTCCTCTTTATTGTGAAATCTAATTATTTGAGAACAGGTTAAAATCTCTCTCTCAATATTTGCTAATTGTAAATCTAATTTTCTTTTTTCAGTATAACAAATTTCTCTATGTCTTGTTAAAATCTCAACTTTCTTTTCTAATTCATCTATTTTTGGGTAATCAATTTTCATCTTCATCGTCCTCACTATCAACTGCATCTTTATGAACAGATACAACAAAATTTTCAATCTGTGAAATTGTAAAAGCCATTTCTAGCTCTTTAGCCCTTACTTCTATAAATTCTATAAAATCTCTTTGTTCTTCGTTATTATTATCAAAACCTAAAAAAATAAATTCTTCGTATGTTTTAGACATCATTCTTCAACCACCAATAAGTTTGGGAAGAAATCTCTTATTGCCATTGTGCTTTTTGAAGTTAAAAAGTCTAATTCAAATTTATATTTAGCTTCTTCTTTTGATTCTTTAGTCATTTTCTCTATATCTTCGTCCTTATAGAATAAATTTATATATTCTTTTGGAGTTACTTCTGCAATTTCGTCTGCATCTTCTCGACCACTTAAAAACTGTATTCTCAAATCATTAGTCTCTGAATCAATTTCTAGTAATAAAAATCCATTGTTGTTGTCGAATTGATTATATAATTCTTCTAAGCTATCAAGATTAATTAATGAATTATTTGTTTTATCCAAATCAAAACAATCATGAGTTATTTTTATATTATTAATATCTTTATGATTTACACATTTAATTGACTGTAAAACTAATTCTCTTTTTGTTCTATAATCAAAAGTATGTTCTTTTTTATAATCTGCATCGTGGCATAAACCTCTATTAAGTGTTTTTAGTAAATCCATCGCATAATTCCACATAAAAAAACCATATTGCCATTGGTTGTGAAAAGCTAAATACTCAACCTCTTTTTTGTCTGTTACATATTTTATTATTATTTGTGATCTTTGTCCCATTTTGTTTATCTCCTGAATACGTGTGTCATGTATTCATAATATAATTATACTAGCATCATATATAAACCTTTTCGTTATACATAACATTCATCAAAACCATTTATTCAGATTATCACGCTTATCTTTTACGATAGGTTTATCTCCTTCCATTATGATCCAGTCTTTACATCTTTGAATTGCTGAATTTATTTCTTCATTTGTCACACAAGGTGATGCACTACCATAATTTTTGGCATTAAAATTAACGGAAGTATATTCTGATCCATTATTTACAGATTTACAAAAAAAATTATTAGGGGTTATTACAATTTTAACTTTTTGTTTTACCATATTATCACCATGTTTTAATTATCATAATATTTTTTAAAACATTTATCACAAATATTTAAATAAGTAAGATGATCTGATTTTTCTTGACAAAAATCGCACAATTCATATTCATTATTATTTTTTAATTTTTTCTTTTTTATTGTATCAATCATAATTTAACACCTTTTTTATATTTTCAGTAAATAATTTAAATTGCCTTATATTAATATCATCTCTATCAAACTTCTTAATAAAACTGGCAAAAACTCCTTTCAACGTGAATTTCTTAATTCTATCTAAGCCACCATCTTTAAGCCAGTTAATTTCTATATCTGAAAATAACATATTTATTTCTTCATTAGATTTGTATTTATTATATAAGTATTCTGCATAATTTAACTTTGAAATCAATATATCTAATTCTAAAACTTTATAATCTAAACACATTTCAGTATTTTTATAAAAATTCTCTATATGTTTAGACATATTATTAATATTATTATTATTAGACATATGCTCAAAAACATCTTGACTAAATCTAAAAGACTTAGGTATTTTTGGTTTTTTGTGAATTTTCATTTTGTTCGCTTTGCATTATACTTATTATACTTGCCTTGCCTATTCTCCATTGTTTATTTGATTCGCTAATATTAATTAAAAAATCATCTTCCGAAATTATAAATCCTTTAATTATTTTTACTTTTTCACCATCTTTATATACTAATTTGCTTTCAATCATTTTTTTAATAGTTTTATATCCTCTTTACACATATTTATTTGTTTATGAAGTTTTTCAATTTTTTCTTTTATACTTTCTATATTCATAAATTCTTTTTCATATTGTTCATCACACCAAGAAGAAAAACTTTTAATTAAAATATTATTCTCTGAATGTTCAATCACGTTTCTTTTAAAACTATATGTTTTTGGTATTCTGTCAGTTTTCATTTTAATAGTTTTTAATTAACAATTACTTATAAATCTTTCCAATTTACATAACAGTTAATTAATAAATCTTACAATAAATTAAGTATGAACGTATTACACTTTGTAGAAATTATCTTTTCCACTCAAAAAACCTTTACTTAATTATGTATTACATTTTTTTATAATAATAATAATAATAATAGATTTTATCAATATATATATATAAACTTTATAAATCTGTACAATATATCATATATTTCAAACACTGTAATACATACATACTTAATTAATTTATTTTACGTCAGATTAATATTTTCAAAAAAAAAGTGTAATACATAATTAAGTAATTTAAAAAGTGTAATACATAATTAAGTAATTTAAAAAGTGTAATACACAATTAAGTAAAATGGAACGGCTTAATTTATATCAAAACATTCCCTTAAATCATAATTCTTATTAAATTTAGAAGAAGTTAATATTTCACCTGTTGTAGCTTCAATATATATACTGGACCTAATCCAAGCATGGCGTGTTGTTGATCCATTCAAAATTGCAACTCCTACACAATATTCCGAATCATATCCATTTGCATTTAATATTTCTATGGAATCCCTAGCAAAATGTCTGCAAACATACTCATCTCTGCCAGTTCTATTCGATTCTTCAAGAGAAATATAGTCTTTCGTATAAATTGGCCTGATTAATTTAACTATGTCTAAATAAGCATTGCTTGGACTCTCCCAAGGATAAGATAAGTTGTAATAATCTAAAACAGTAATACATCCTAAAACAAAACAAGAAAAAGATAAAAAAATTACTGATAAATGTAATTTCAAGTTATTCATCGCTTAGTTATATTTCTGTTCTCTTTGAAAGCAGTCAAAACCATATCAAGAATAATTGCACTTGCACCAGCACTAATTGTAGATAACTCCAAACCAAAGCCATCAGCACCTAAATAAATCAATGTTCCATAAATTGAAGTTTTAAGTATAGTCTCACCTAGTTTAATAAATTCAAAGTTAGTGATCTTCTTATCTTTTAATGCTAATGTAGCCCATCCACCTATGCTTCTTCCACAAGGGATTGCTAAAGTCTTTGCTAAGTCTATTAATTCTAATTTCATTTGTTTACCTCTATTTTTAATTTGGCATTTTTCTTTGCTAATTCTTCATTATGCCATTTGATCTTTAATAATTTATGATGTTTTCCAATCAATACTTCTGCTTTTGCATTTTCTTCCACCATAGATGATTCAATTTCTGCAACCTTTTCTTCTTTAGTTTTACGTTTTTGAATAACAGATTCAGCTAAAAACTCTATACTCCTATCTTCTATGTCTTCACTTTTAAATTTGATTCCAACTAAGTCTTTAAACTCATTACTTGTTTTTGTTGGTCCTATACTAGAATATTTCTTTTCAACAAATTCCTTAATCTTATGTAAAAATTGTGGTTTTTTTGTTTCAATATGCAAATACTTCATATTCTTATTGAATTTTATACATTTTTCACCATAAACAGTCTCAAAAGTGACTGAAAAATCTTCATTTGGGTGATTTTTTATCTTTTTTATCTCAAATTCTACCATCATAAACCTCAATTATCAACTTCATGTTTTACTTTAACAATACCTTGAACAAAATCACTTGTTGCACTATTTGTTAAAGTCTTTACTCTCCAATATCCTGTTGCATCTGGATAAGCACCACCATTAGTTATGTCTAAATCTCTTTCCAATGTTTGACCAGTACTAGCAATAGTATATTTTGTGTCCCAATCTAAAGTTCCAGTATTCCAAAACTCTAAGATCATTTGAATACTTGTAGCATTAACTCCTGCAGCCTCACCTACACCATCACCAATGTCTATATTTCCAACTTCCGTATTATCAACTTCATAACTTCCTTCGTCATGAGGGTGCAATTCTGCATTATATCCACCAGCACCATGTTCATGTCTACTTTGAACATCGTAAGCACAATAACCATCTAGTAAAACATCATCACCAGAACCAAACACGCCTTTAAATTGGACTTCCCAATCATCTAAATATGGATTAACAGGACAAGGAATTGTAAAATTAAGATTCCATTGAACTACATAATAAGAACCATCATGATCATGGTTTCCATCATAATCTGTATAACCTCTGTAATCAATTCCACCAGTACCAGCAGAATTTTCTGTCATAAAATATCTTCCATCACTAGGCTCATGTCTATGGTCGCCATCTGTTGAAATATCCATATCACCACTTGCAGTGTCAAATCTGTATTTTCCTCTACCAATTCTAACACCTGCAGAACTTGGATAATATAAACCAGTATCATTATTGTAAATTCTAGCATAATATGAGATTCTAGTTGTTGGATCATCATGACCAACTATATTATAATTTCCATAGAAAAATATTCCATCTCCATTTGCAGCAATATTATTAAATGTAGCAACAGTATGCCACGAACCACCAGCAAGAGAACTTGAAGAAAATGTAGCATCATCTTCTGCAACAATTGAATTTGCATAATTTGAAGCAGAATCATTTTCAACATCTGGTGCAGTAGTTCCACTAACACCGTTTACATCCATATCACCACCAGCATATTCTGCAACATTATCAAAATTTCTTTTATACTTATCAACATCATAATCAAGCGTCATTGAAGCTATTCTTAAAACACCAGCTTCATCTTGAAAATGTGCTGCATCAATATTAAAATAAACATAATTCGGAACTGCATTATTAGCATTTCCTTGATTACCCCATTGACTCAAATTTCCCGATCCCTGCATATAAGAATTATCATCATGTTGGTCTTTAATTATTTTAGCAAGATATTTATTTCTTGTTTTCATTAAAGTCTTTAATTCTGGGTTAGTAACTTGAAGCTTTTTATATGCAACTCCACCTATGTCACCCTCCTCAATTCCGACAATTCTAACAACAGTATTTACAACATCATAATCTAAAGCATTGATTGTAATTAAATCTCCTAAACTAATTCCAGAGTATTCTGGATTTGTTAAATCAAAATCATAAATGTTTGGTGGGTCTTTATTCAAAGATAATTCAGCATCAGCAAGTTTATTTGCTTCGGCAGTAGTCATACAACTTCGATCAAATACTGGCTTCTTAATTCTACCATAGATTGCAATTGATGTAGCATCTTCTGCACTTCCTTTTATTTGCTCATTACCATCCCCTTTTCCAAAAACTTCAATTACATTTCCTCTTGGAAGACCTACTGACCTTTGCATATTAAATATTTCCTTACCACTATTCAAAACAGCAACAGAAGTTGATGATCCAATATGATCTAAAATACTAACTTGTTTTGTAGTATAATCAATAGAAATATCTTGAGTTGTTTTCTTTGCTAAATTTCCAATTGCATTCCATAAACTATTTGAAGTACTTAATCTGAAATCAGTTACAAAACCAGCATTAATTGTACCAGCAGTTAAATAAGAACTTTCTCCAATAATACTTGAAAAAATAGTTGCACTAGCTGTTGAAGTCCAAGGACTACTTGTATAATCACCATTTTCTTTGGCTAACCAAACTTCATAACCACTAACATGAAAAGAAATTGTTCCAGCAAGAAAATAATCTGTATTATCAATAATTCCCTCAAACACTAATGTCCCATCTTTGTAAATAAAAACAGTTGCACCAATAACCATAAGACTACGTTTTGTTGTACCAGTACCACTTATTTTAATTTCAGCCTCATTAATCTCATTTAAATTAAGATTATATCTAAAGCCAACATCTGCAACTACTGTCCCTCTATTAACTCCATTCTTTACATCAATTACATAAGCCATCTTTAATCGTAATACCCATCTCTGAATTTAGTTACAACTGTATTTAAATTTTGAGTTACTATTGTACTCATATTTGCACCAGCCTCTAGTTGTAAAATTCCAAACCCACCAGTAGTTTGAACATTCTTGGATTGAACTGAATTTAATTCAACATATCCATATTCAGAAACAAAAATTCCATTTCCAGAATCAACCATTTGAACTAACTTATATGTAAATGGGTGATTTATAGTTAAATGTGCACTATCAATTGTAATTTCATTCCCAAGATCATCTGTTATTATAATATCACCACTACCGTCGTAAGTTCCTGTAATTTCAGTTATAAAAGTTCTAACATTACCATCATTTGTTCCACTTACTTTTTCAGTATCACCAAATAAAACTCCAACAATAGCTTCAAAAGTTCCAACATAATCAATAAAGTTTGTTCTTCCAGCAGAATGAGTTTTTTTAATTTGTTTTCCAACACCTAAATAAAATTTGTCAGATTCAAAAAAGAACTTTTTCAATAAAGTAGTTTGAAGAAAATGTTTTGAGCAACTTCTCCATGATGTTAATTTATTTGTTCCACTAAAATGACCATTAATAACTAACTTCTTTGTATTAATTCCATCTCCACTAATTAATATATGGTGTTTTTGGAAACCTATTTGTGTAATTTGATAATTCGGATCAGTAGCGTCATCATATACTTTTGGATTATAAGGCCAAGTAAAAGTGTCTGCCGTTCCTATATAATTTTCAATTTTCATAACCATTTTTTAACCCCAAGTGGCATCCCACCACTGCATGAACCAGCCTCTACGATCTTCTGCTGGACCTATGCTTAAATTTTGACCACCAACTAAATTTCCGTTTGCAATATCTCTTTTAATTTGTTTTCTAATATCAAGCATCTCCCATTCTTCATCTGGACTAAAACCAGCATCAATTCCAAAAGCATCTTCTTTAAATTCAGCAATACCACGTTTTACAGAAGTATCTAAATTCATTCCTCTTTTTGTTTGACCTGTATAAGATTCAATATTACTTTTAACTGCAGGTAAAACATACTCATTTGCAGCATAAGCTGCAACTCCAATTCCAGCAACAATTCCTAATGCAGACAATAAACCTGCGGAAATAGTTGTTCCAGTCATCAAACTAATTAATCCTGAAATACTAGAAATACCAGCCAAAACTGTACTAGATAATGCTAAACCAGAAACAATTCCTACAAAAAGTCCTGGATGTTCTACTGCCCAATCTCCAACCTTTTTCAAATAAGGCCAAAGCTTTTCACCAACAGCAATTCCAACATCAATAAATTTAAGTGCCATATCTCCAATGGCTTGTTTGTTATTTCCAACCCAAGTTGCAAACTGATCAAATAATACTGCAACTTTCTCAAATGCAGGTGCTAAAGATTGTCCTAAACTTCTAGTTAATTTATCAAAAGTAACACCCATCTTTGCCATAGCTGGTGCAACTGCAGGTGATTTTGAAGCAATTCCAACCATCGCAGTAACTCCAATTGTTCCAAGTGTGATTAATCGTTTAGTCAAAGAACTAATTCCAATTGCAACTCTAGTCATATCAGAACCAAAAGATTTTGCTTGACCAGCTACATTTTTAAAACCCCTACCTACTCTTGAGAAACCACTCTCTATCTCTGTTGTATCTAATGATCCCTTTATGGCCATACTAGATGAACCTGCTGAACTTCCACTTGGAGCTACTACCATTTTTCTTTTTACCTCACATTTTGCATTAATTGTTGTACTTCACTATTTCTTAAATCTTTTTTTGCCATAGCATTTTTAATTGACATTATTTCTTCAATATCCGATTTACGGCATTTTCTAAATTCTCTAGGGCTGATCCCTTTTTCAAATGCTAATGTTTTCCACCAAATAGCTCTTTGTCTTTCACAAGAAATTGTGAAACCATCTTTAGCGTTTGAACATTCAATCAGCCAACTTAGTTTTTTAGTGCTTCCTCATCTACTGCATCAGTTTCATTAATAGCAGTAATCAACTTATCAAATATTCCTGTTTTTAATTTCTTAAATACTAAATATTTCTCTTCTGGTGCTAAATCAATCCATTTCTTATCAAGTTTAGTAAGCTTCTTTACTTGTTCATCAGTATATGGAACTGAAAGCACATTTGATAATTTCTTAATATTATGTAATCCCCAATCTAAAACTGATCTTTTTAAATCTGGATTATAGACCATTGTGTCTTTAAGCCATTCGTTTTCTTCACCAGATATTGTTGGTTTGTACTTAAATATTCTTCCACCAATAGTTATATTTATTGGCGTTTCATCTACAAAATCATTCTCGTATGTCATTTTTTTCTCTCTTTTTTTTGGGTTGTAATATTTACAATTTATATTAAATCCATCACATGGAATACATTTAAGCAATTCATGATCTGGATTCTTCTTTGCATCAATAAATGAAGTGGACTCCGTATTCTGTTCAACTAATTTCCATTGACAAAGACCACTCATTTTAATTTTTTATTCTTCCACCACAATTTTCTTGCTTCTGACATTTTTATTTTCTGTTCCATTGTTTTTGGTTTTCCTAAATGTGTCTCTCTTGCTATTTGTTTTTGTAATTCGGAAGCTTTTTGTGGATGTTTTGATCTATGACATTTAGAACATAATACTTCTAAATTGCATAAATTATTATTATTTCTATTTCCATCTTTATGATGAACGTGTATCATTTTTGGTCTTTTATCTTCTTTGCCACACAACATACAACTGTTGCCATAATGTTTTAATGCCATATTTTTATAAGCACATTTCCCACCTTTCCATCTTGGATTATTTTCTAATGCTAAAGAACCACGTTCTTTAATTGTTTTTTGTGCTTTTTCTGTATTTTTTTTAACTCTATGGTCTTCTTTTGTTAAACCTTTATTCCAAGGTTTTCTACCATTAGTAAATTGCAATTTTATTACATCACTTAATTTTTGTTTTATAACATTATCCATCGTTTCATTTTTTTTCATATACATTGTATTGTTGCACTAGATATATAAAACTTATTAATATGTTGTGATATCATCCCTACTGACAATACTTGCAAAAGCATCACATGACCAAACTACGTCCACATTTGTAACACCTTCTAAGTTAGTTGATCCAACAGCACCAATTACGTAAAAGTCTCCAAATGTGAATAGTATTTGATCATTACCAGTTCCATCTTTATCAACTAAGAATGTATTTGTACCAGTAACAGGAACATCTTCATCCCACTTATCAAAAAATGTACTGTCTTTAATATTAACATTAAATCGGCCATTTATTCTAAATGTTTTTGGAATGAACTCACCTACTAGATCATCATAAGTTGCATTACAATATCTTGAATCATTTTCATCAATTCCAGAATCAATTGTAATTTCTCCATTATTTACTTCTTTAATTTCAACAGAATTAAAAGTCCACTTTGTCATTCGGTATTGGAATGGATCTCTTGTAATATTTCCAGCAGAAAGAGTTGTAACACTAGAACTGTCAGAAACATCCTGTGCAATACATCCACAAGAAATATTCATAAATCCATCTGTACCTGATCCAGTAGCTTTTGTAAAACTTAAAGTAGAACTCTTAACTGCATTTCCAATTGTCGTATAAACTAAAGAAGTTGTAGCTCTTTTTGCCCATTCTAATTTGTAGCTTAACAAAGTATTCCTCATTGTAAAAGTATGAGTTTTTACCCCTGCATCATCAGCATCAGCTACATCCATAAGATATTTTAACCATACCCAATTAACAGGCACAAACTTCATAGTATAAGGCAATGATTTTGGCCCCTTTACTCTTCCTTGAATTACTCTACTATCAGCACCAGCAGTTAAAACTTCTTGCCAGCCCTTATTCCAGTCAGGTTCAATTGTAACATTATCACCCACAACTTCACCATCAGCCATTGTTCCACCAGTTGCAAATCCAGTCTCAACAATCCATGACGCTCTTTCTCTTTTTCCAATTAAGTATTCATTAAATGCCATTTTCTTTTTCTCCTAATTTATTCTTCCTAAACTTAAACCTTGCATAACAAATTCCACAATTTTCTTATGGCATTGATATTCGTCATCAAAAGGCAAATCAGTAGGATTGCCAACTGGTTCATAAGCCCATAATGCTGGAAATAATTCTGATTCATTATTTTCAAATGATTCTGTAACTTGATAAGCTAAATATTCTGCTAAATCCCCACCAGTATAATTTAATCCATCAATAGTAAATATTTGATTGTCTTGTTTCTCTTTACATCTTATAACAACATCAAATCTTGGAACTCCAACAACAGGTGCTTCGTAATTTCCTAATCTATAAGAAGGATTTCCAATAAGTGACACATTCATTCGGGGGAAAGAAAGAGCATTTAGCTTTTCGTCAGGCTTATCGGTAAAAATCCAGTTTGAAGCAGTTTCTCCATAAGTTACTATTACGGCATCTGAAACAGTTAATCCAGTAAAGAATACAATCGTTCCAGATTTTTGGATAATATAGAAGTCTCGCCATAATGTTTGAGTTGTTCCATTTACAGTCACACTCGTTGTATGAGAAAACTTTTTACCTGATGTTGGTGTAAGAATGAAATCCGTTTGTAGTGCAGTTGCAGTAAAAGGATTAGAATTTGAAGTTATTCTTGATCTCGGATCTGTAATATTTCTCCTTAAAAAATCACAGATTATTGTTTTTGGACTTAAATAAGCTATCTTTCTTCACCTCTTGGTATATTTTACTATTTGAGCAATTAGCACCTCATGGTTTACTCAATTATAATATATAGCAGAATATATTTAAGCTTTGTTATGGTCAAGCAAAATAAACTGGGTTAGTATATTTTGAAACGAATGACATTTAGAATTATACAAAACACACTAACCCAGAAAAGAGGTAAACATAATATATCACTTTCCAAACACTTTTTTCTTATATTTGTCTAACCAAATATATTTAACTTCATGATAAGCAGGTCTGAAAAATGGTTGAGCTTTTTGCCTAGAAGTTCCATATTCTACATGGATTCCATAATGAACACCATCGGAAATAACATAAGTTGTTGCTCCCTCTCTCATTGGTGAAATCTTAATACTAGCTTTCAATAAACCAGTATCTACTGCAACCTTTCTTCTAGCTAAAATCTCCATTTTATTCATAGAAAGAAATAAAACTCTTTTATATTTCTTTATCATATCCTTTTTAGGAATTAATAAATTAGGAGTCTTAATATTAAAAGACATTTTCATTATTAAGAACCATCCATATTTATATTTTCTACTACTGCCACACGATAAATCTCTTTATCAGGTTCGTACCATTGACGTAGTATTTTGACAACTCTCCACTGTCCTTTTGTACCAGCAGTTGAATCATAAAGAAATGAATCTGTTATAATATCATCTTCGACAAGTTCATAAGTTTCTGCAACTCCACCTGTGGTAATTGAATAACTTGGCATAAAATAGAACTTTCTACTTCCTGGAACTGCTAAACCCATAGAGTGAATTTTTCTGTCCTTAATCGTAATATCTTGAAACATTCCAAAAATTCTTTTAGTAGCATTAGTTATATCTATTGTATTACCATCACCATCTGTCGTAATTGTAGGTTTTTGAATGAAGTAAACGTCCCCATGCTCCTTTAATATTCCTTCGACATCTGCACTTGCATCAGTAGGAAAAGTGTCATCATCATAGTAATAATCATATTTAGACACATCAAATTTGACATCATTTCCATTTTCATACTTAGTTATTACAATCCCGATTTTAATCGCCCCTCTTTTATTTTTGGTAAAATTTTCTTAAAGTGTTCCCTATGCCATTTACGACCTTCATCACTTTTATGCCAATCGTATGCAGTTAATCTTCCTTTTATTAAATCCATTTTATTTTTTTTTGAATATTCTTCATCTTTAAATCTTTCTTTTGAATGGAAACCAGAATGATTTGCTTTTGTCATAATTTCTAAGTTTTCTATACTATTATCTAATCTATTTTCATTAATATGATGCACAATTTCTGTTTTTAACAATTTTCTACCTATCTGTTTTTCCATTATTAATCTATGTTCTAATACATATACTGAATTTATGGTCTTTTTTGTATCAATTAAACGAATAATTTTATATCCTTGTGTATTAATTGAAGTACCACCTTTCCAGTGTCTATTATTAGTTCCTTTTTGATTTGAATTTAGTTTTTCTAAATGTTTTCTTTGCTTTTCAGAGGCCATATATATTAATAATATATAGGATCTAAAAAGCTTACTATTCCCATTTTCTAATTCTCCACACAAGCATTATACTCATCACAAGTGTAAGATTTACCTACGTGAGACTTCGGTTTTTCAGTCTCTAAGTCATCAGTTATAATTGGTTTATCTTCTATTGGTGTTGTCTCAAATTCAAGTTTATTTTCAGTTTCGATTAAATCACTTAAATTAATTCCATTTTCTTCTGCAAACTTAATTGCTGAAACCCAGACCCCTTTATTTCCACTGGAGTCTTTACACCTAGAATAGCCTTTTGAATCAAATTCATTTGGATAACCAGTATAATGAGTGGAACTTAATCTAAAAAACTCTCCCACATCTTCATTTACTGAACAAACGTAAACATTGTCTAAAGCACTAGGTACGCCATCAAGCATATTAACACCAGCACCACCTAAAATTGAAATAAAAATGGTCATTACGACCAAAGTTTTGTTGCTTAATTTTTCATCTGTCATTTTAATTACCTAACCATGTTACTACAATATTTGCATCTTCAACAGTAAAATCTGCTGAAGCGTCAACGTTTTCCATTTGAAGCGTAATTTCATCACTTGCACTAACAGATATAATACAAGCAAGTCCAATATTTCCAACTACCCCTGTTGCACTCATTGTTCTTGAACTGTGACATTGGTCTTGTGCAACATTATTTATTGCTATCTGTGTATGATAATCATCATCATTACCACCTGAAAAACTAACTGACGAATCAAGTTTATATGTTCCAGCATTTGTTGCAGTTAATACTCCACTACTATGAGTAAATCCATTTAATGAACCGCTTGTCATTCCCTGAGTAACATTGTAATAAACTCCACTTGATGTAACGGTAGTTGCTACTGCGTTTCCTTTAACATACATTCCACCATAATATAAATTACCTGTAATATTTCCAGTAACATCTAAATCTCCATTAATTTCTGCATCTCCAACTACATCTAACTTAGCACTAGGAATAACTACACCAATACCAACATTTCCACTATTATCAATTGCCATTCTTTCAATACCACCTGTTGTAATATGTAAACTATCATCAGCATGATTATACTTGAAGTTACCTCTATAAGCTTGATTACCAACTGTTCCATCTGCAAAAGCTAAAAATCCTAAACTATCTGTACTTGATACAATACTCATTCCATTATGACCTGAACCTCCTACAACTAAGTTATTTGCTAATGAATAATAACTACTTGGACTAGTCGTACCAATTCCTACATTACCATTTTTATCTACTGTAACATCTTTTTGAGAAACATAAGAGTTTTTAATTTCTGTTCTTTGTTCATAATTTGACCTAATATCATCAGCACTTAATGTTCTATTATATATTTCAACATTATCTATTGAACCATTCCACGTATAACCAGCACCTCCTGTATAGCTTCTACCAACATATATTTCTGCAATAGTTTCTTTTATTGTACCAGTTGGAGTTTCATCAGTTCCAACTAAATCACCATCATAGTATAATGAATGAATAAATGTATCTTTATCATAAGTAAAACAATAATTATGTTCTTCTAAATCATTTGTAACTGTATATAATATTTCTGTATTTCCAGAATCAAAATATACTCTGCTTCTTAATTGTGTTGCTGAAACTTTTTGCAAGCACCAAGACCTTGTTCCACCTATTGATTTACAAATAAGTCCATCTGAACCACTAGTGTATGAATCTAATATAGCCCAAGTACAAACACTTAATGAAGTATTCCCCTCTGTTTCATCAATATCTCCAAATGATAATCTACTATCTATTCCATCAAATTTAAATGAACCACCATTATTTAACCCTGATTTTGAATTAAATGTAGCACCTATATTATTTCCATGATTATTATTTGTTGAACTATCTAATATTATCTCACTTCCTGCTAAACCAATTATTGTTTCTGAATTAAAATTTGTTGCTATAATCAAACTTTGCGTTGAAACATCTCTAATACTAGGAGTGTTAATATTATTAAAAGTTACATCACTTGTCGTCAATACGTCCTGATTCATAGCATAAAGTTCATAGTCACCTTGACCAGTGTTTAATGTATCTGTATCAAATGTTCCACCAGTAAAAATATAAGCTCCTGTTCCAGTATCTCCTGAATTAAGTAAATAAACATCACTAATTGCAGTGCAAGTTATACTCTCGTCAGTAAAATTCATAGCACTTTGATAAGTATCTGCTAAACAACCAATATCCATATTCTGAATTTTTGATCCATTCAAAGTAAGTATTTGACTATCAACTAATCCTGTTATATCTGCTGGACTTCCTAAAGCATCCCAGTAATCCGAACTATTAACATTTAAATTTAATTGAGAAGTTTCACCATCCCATGTAGTAGCAATACTTGCAGTACCAGTTGTATCTTGATTTAAAGGGAAATCAGTCGTATAAACTCCATTAGTTACTGTATCTGCATTTCCTGTCAAAGCACCAACAAAAGCAGTACTTGTAATTGAAGTTGCAGAACTAATTGTACCCAAGGAAGTAATATCAGTTGGACTGTTCAAAGAATCCCAGTAAAAAGAACTATTCGCATAACTTGAATAATTAGCATAATTACTATAATTCCATGTCGAATCATTTAAATCATCTTGATCCAATACTAAAGAACCATTTTGATAAATATAAGTTGAATTTACTTCACTAACATTAAATATAGAACCTTCTCCCATATTAACATTTCCTGAAGGTGTCCAACTTCCTACAAGTGTTCCATAAAATCTTGTAGCATTTATATTTGTTGCATTGTAAATGTCATTTGTACCCATTTCTAAGTTTTCATCAACTCTAAAAGGGTCACCAGCTATCGCAAAACTAGACAAAACTAGAATTAAAATAACCATAATTAATATATTTTTGAATTTCATTGTGTAATTACCTTTTTCCAATCTGCTATTGTAGCAGTTCCAGAAGATATATAATGTCTACTATTTGTAGAATCATAATATATAGCTCCAATCATTGTTGGTGCATCTGTTGGTACACCAGTACCAGTTGTAACAAATGCTCTACTCTTTTGGTCTGTGACCATAATATTCCAATCAGCAGAAGGAAAATCATCCCCTGCCTGTTTTGTATCATCCCAACTAATCTCGATCACCCTTATTTAATTTTTGAATTATCATTTTATGTTCCTTTTCTATTTTTAGTTCTTCTTTTGAACGAGTTTTCCACACCATTTTAATCCACCATAATACTAGGTCTTATTTTGATCCTATGTTTTCTCATTTCTCTCTCTTTGTAATTATAAATAAGGCTCTCTCTCCAATGAGTATATGGAACCCCTTTAGTAACTTGTAAATCTCCTAGTTGATAACCAGCATTAAATGTATAAGTTGCACCTAAAGCATTCATACCACAACATATCGCAGCCTCAATCATCATATAAGTCCTAATAAATTCTGGTATTTCTAATTTAACAATAGAACTTGAAGCCTCATGAGTTTTTACTAATTTATCAACTTGTATTGTTGTTCCAACTGGTGCAAGATTTATTTGAGCTACTTCTTTATTTCCATCCATACCATAAATTGTAACCCAGTCATTAATTGCAAAGTCAGTAATATCGGCAACCTCTAAAGCAACATCTGTACTTATTGTACTAGCAGTATTTAGAGTTGTATATGTTTCGCTTTCATCTAAGAAGCCATAAATATATTTAATAATTGTATTTTGTGATCCTGAAAGAAAAGTTGATGTTTCAGCACCATTTGCCAATTCCATTTTTCCACTTGGTTCATGTGAATTAACGTATTGAGGCGTAATTGATTGAGTAGAATTAACTTTTAATTCCCTTACAGAAAGTAATGGGTTTTTTCTAGTAAACATTATTCGTCTACTATTACCACTTCTAACTTCAATCTTTACAGTTGGAACAAATTTTGTATTCATCCAACGAGCCATTTCTTTTTCAACTTGTGAAATATAAGAAGTTATTTGAGTATTAGTAATCAATGAAGCTGGTACTCCTGATCTGTCTCTAACTTCTGTTACAGTTATGAATGTCATTTTCTTATTAACTCCTTTATGTCTGTTTTAATTTCCTGAATGTCATCATGTATCGAAAGTATTCTTTCTTCATTTGTAAGAATCTTTTTTTCAGATTCAAATACATCATCATGAAGTTGTGAAATTGTTTCCGACCTCTCTTTTAAGAAAACTATATCGCTTTTCATTGTTACACCATAAGCCACCACAGTGGTGATACAACCTAATAAAGCAATTAGTGTCATAATCATAGCCAAAGTGCCTTTTTGTATGATAAACCCACCATTACCATCACTCTTGAATAGTTTCGTCTGTGCCATCATTAAGGAATTCTTTTTTTACTTTTTCATCAACATCATCCCTGTTATGGATTTCGTCACCATTATTGATTGCAAAGATTAAAGATTCCTCTACTGGATATTTTTCTATTATTTCTTCAGCAGTTTTATTGCCAACTCCATTAATTTTAACCAGCCTTTTTCGATAAAGTTTAGTTTCTTTGTCTTCAGGAGATTGTCTTGGAGTATGGACTTTATTAACAATTCCCTCTGGATTTTTTTCAGCATCTGCTTTTATATCATCTACTTTCTTTAAATCATGAGGTTTTGCATATTCATAAGGAATATCAATACTTTCTGTTGGTCTAATTGTTTTCCAATAATAACGCCCATTAGAATCAACTAATCTATATTTAATGTTTTTTGAAGTCTCATTTTTATACATCATTCTAATATTCCTCAACCAAAACATAAGCAGTAGTTATGTCACCTGCAGCCGCAGCAGTTATTGCTAAATTTAATTTTCCAAATATAATAAATGGTTCATAAATTTCATTAGTTCCATCATAAGTAACATCTGTTCCAGTATTATCTTGAGAAGGTGTTTTTGGATAATAAATACCATTATCATCATCGGGTGCAGCCCCTAAAGTTCCAATATTAATAACTTCTTGAATTGCCTTTGTCACGTCAGTAGAACCATTTGGATTCATCTCGAAAATATTTATATCTCGATCACTTGTACTAGCAGGAGTAGAATTACTATAAACCATTTTAACAGCTAATACTTTTCCTCTAATCACAGTACTTGACATTGTTGAACCAGTAGTTGCACCTGCAGCTATTGTGTTTTGAATTTTATACATAGTTATTTTGCTTGCCATTTTTTCCCTCGTCTTTTGTCCGTTTAGTCGGAAGTTAGGTTTAAATTAAAAATTAAATAAAAAAAAATAAAAAATTATTCATAGATATATCTTGAAATCTTTTCTTTAGCTAACCATACACTTCTTGCAGCACCAGCCAAAGCTTGGATTCCTACATAAGGTATAAGATCAACATCATTTGTCAAAGCTTCTGTTCTATATACTTCTTTATTATTAATAAAGAAATGAGCCTGTCGGTCTGCATCAATCTCGATTCTAAAATAATATATCTTACTTGCTTCTACTAAAACGCCTGAATCTGCATTTATATCTACTCCACCAATTGAACTAATTATTCGCCAATTTGTATCTGCATCATCTGTACTAAATCTAAAAAAAGCTTGATCATCGTCAGTTGCAATTACTGGTGTATTAGTCAGTTTCAATCCATTCCATAAAAGAGTGGTCAATATTGCTGAATCTGTTTTTATAACTGCTTCCCATTGAGTTTGATTTTCAGTTCCCCAAGGAATACCAGTCCATGCTGATTGTTTAACATCAAGATGTGGACATACAATCATTTGATCATTATCTGCACCAGCAGTTAATAACTCAATTGCTCCAACAGTTGTTCCAAACTTACAATTTGCAGTCACAGCATTAGTTCCAAGTATTTCAAAATCTTTATTTGCAGCATTACTTGCAACGGTGATTACACCATTTGCTGCAGCAGTAGCATCAGCATCTGAAAAAGCACTATTTACAACCGCATTTAAAGCTGGACACTTTTGAAATTCTTCTGTAAGAATATATCTATTAGAACCTTCAATTACTGGTTTGTTCAAAACAAAAGCTTGGTCAAACTCGTATGGTCCATTTTTATATGGTGGACTCGCTGGTCCCTTTGGGTTTCTAAATCCTTTTCCCATTTTTAGTCTCCTATTTTTTTATAAAAAAATAAAAAAATTACAAGGCCCCCATTACATGGATTGTTCTAGCTTCGTTGTCTGTACCTCCTGGAATTGTTAAAACACCTGCAGTAGTAATACTAGCCACTGGTAAACATCCATCAGTTGCACCTTGACAAGTCATAGAAACAACTTTATCTGCACTAATTATTGAACTTACATCTATTGTATCTGCATCATCAGCAGTTGCTGGTGTTACAATTTTATAAACATTCCAACCAACTTGTGGTTGTTGTGAGACTGTACAGTCTCCGATTAATATCGCTGCCATTTTCTAAACCTCTATTGGATATTATCTACGAAACTGTTAAATTGAGTTGCTCTCATTGTAAGGGCTTCGTAAATTTTCAGCATATACTTTTTGCTGTCGTTAGTTTGTGCTAATTCTTGATAAGTCATATCTTGTAAAACTCTCATTTCAATGAAATCAGTGTCCAAGAAATAAATCTGTTTTGCACCAGATACGTTGCTTAAAAACATACTTGGAATTAAAGGAATTACTCCACACATTGTTTGTAATCCAATCGCAGTAGGGATTCCAAAAGGTAATGAATCAGTTGAAGGTGCAATTCTAAACATATCAATCATAATCTGTCTAAGATCAACTACTACACTTGAAGATGCAACAGCGATTTTTGGTCGTCCACCATCATCAAAAGCATCCTGAACAGATTTTTCTACGTCTAACCAAGTTAATGGTGCACTAGCTAAATCTCTTTGGTTAGTTGTTGCTTGTAATTTTACGATTCCTGAAAATTGTGTTGCAGTTGTATCAGCATCACCATTTAAAATTAAGTTTTCTTCTAATTCTTTCAAAGCTCTTGCTTTTAATAGAACATCAGTTTGTTTTGCATTTGGTGCTCCAACAGGTGAAAAGTTTCCTTGTCCCATTCCAGAACCATTCGGATTAAACCCTTCAATCATATAAGAAGGCATCGCAGCTTGCATCGGACCTAATACTCGGCCAACGGCATATAAGAATTTAATTGAAACTGATCCTCTTTCGTAACTATCATCAACATCTGGTAAAGCTCCATCTGCACCTGCAGTATAAGCATCTCCCTTTGCAGTGATAATGCTATAATCAGCAGTCAATCCCATATTTGAAACTCTTGGAATTAATTCTACTAAAGGAGTGTATTTTCTTGAAACATCGACTAAACGTGGATCAACATAAATTGGTACTAAAGCATAACCTGCAGTTCCAGCACCACCAGTAGTTGGACTTAATGCTTTCTTTTGTAAAGATAACAGTCCTTTTTTCATTATTTTATTTAATTGCTCTCTAGCATCAGATTTTTGCCATGTATTTACATACATAGTTCTATCATTCATCTTTCCGAAAGCTACTTGGTATGCTCCTGAATCATCAAATCCACCAGCAATTGATTTTGTTCCTACTTCCATTTTATAATCCTCAAATTGAATCTAATGGTCCTACATAACTTTTTTCTTCAAGTTCTGCATTTCCTTTAGCTTCTTGTGTTTCAGCACCTTTTGACTTTTGTAGTGGTTTATTTACAATAGCCTTTAATTCTGCATTTTCGTCTTTTAAACTTTTAATCTCATCTCCAAATCCTTTCAGCATTGATTTAATTTCTGAAAGATCACTTGCAGTTGTATCATTAGATTTCTCATCAACTTTTACATCAGCTTTCACATCTGCAGGTTGAGTTTCATCTGGTTTTGGGTTGTCTTTTTTATATACCATTGAGTTACACTCCATTTTACTTTTTAATTCTGATAAGTCTATATTTATCTTATCAACTTTACTTTTGATCTCAATTAACTCCATATCATTTGGATCATTGGATTCTTCTGATTTCATAAATTCGAGACTTTTAGCCATAACTGATCTAATTCCAGCATTTGGATTGATAGGGTTTCCAGTCAAAGCCACATTTAGCAAATTAACATCATCCAACAATCGAATCTCGACTCCATTCTTTTCTACGTATCTAACTTTTGTCGGTACAAAAGCAACACTGAAAGCATCATAGAACTCATCCTCTACATTTTGCCAAAGCTCTTCAAAGGTCATTGTAACATTTCCTTTTGAATCGAATCGTTTCCAAGTAGGGTTTAATTTCCAATCAACATATAGGCCAACTGAGTCTTTTTTATTTTTTATAGCTTTTCCTAGAACAATTTTTGTTTTATTTGCTTCGGTGTCAAGAATACTTCGCCCTCGTAGGGTTTCATGTTCAAAATCTAGTTTTATACTTCGCATAGCAAATTGATTATTCATGCTTTCCTGACAGTCTTGAGTCATTATATCATTCACTAGATCAAGATCATCAGTTGAAGAATGACCACCAACATGATATTCTTTATCTCCTTTCTCATTAACAAAACTCTTATATTCTAATTTATCACTGTAAAAAACAAACGGTTTAATTGCTTTGTCATTAGCCATATAATATAATATATACTGGAATCTATTTAAGGTTTTTGAGACTCTAGTAAAAACTACTAATGTCTACCAAATTAGTAGCAAAATATGTTCCGTCATGTAACACTTTTAGAAAAAGAAAGAATAATTGCCCTCAAATGGGACTAAGAGGGCGTTTTTAATGTAACAGTATGTACTTATTCATCAAATTCATACAATACAGAACTACGACAATTCACATGGAAAGGGTTAGTCATCCACTCATCACCATCAAAATTAAACCGATCTTCAATTGGAATAGCCTGATCTTCATTTCCATACTTCTTATTTAAATCTCTACATAAACCAGAAGTCCTGTCATCAATATGCACTGAAATATATTTCTTTACCTTTAAACCACTTTTCATATAGCCATGAAGCTTTCCAGTTCCCAATGCTCTTTGTGTTTCAGTTCTAGCAATTGCTAAAGCTCTATTCTCACTAATATCAAACACTTTTGAAATATCCTTTTGAATCTCCTTTGCACCCTTACCATCCATAAATCCACGTTGCAAGACTTGTCTTAGACTTTTAATGTTTTGCTCATTCATGTCTTTTATATTATCAAAAGTATAATCTGCAATAAAATCCATTGCAGCACGATCTGGAACCATATTCATTTGAATCTCAACTTCTGCTTCTTCAAAACCTTTCATATAATTATTATTAATTATTGCAGTGGTAATTGCTTTCAAAGAAGCAAGACTGAATAAAACTTTCATTTTTCCAATTATACCACTGAAATCTTTAATATCTCCAATTATATCTGGTTTGGTTGCTTCTGCTACAAGTTTATTTAAATCTTTTTCATTATTACTTAGAACAAATTTGATTGCATCTTCAAGAACTTTAGGAGATGTTGGTCTTTCATTCTCACCCAATAATAATGGATTCCCTAATGGATAATCTTTCTTATCAACATTAAATCTGGATTCCATATAATCTATTACTTCGTCAATCTTCTTTATTTCATCATTACTAAGGTCTTTTGAATTTGGTTCTTTTGTATTCCTAGAATCATTTTCTGGGTTTTCATCAACATTTCCATTTTCACCAGCAACTTTGTCATCATCTTCGTTTGTAGCAGTATTTCTATTTTGAGAAGAATCATTTTGATTTCCAAAAGTAAAATTATTCTGTGCATTATTCTTTTTTGGTGCTTCATCTCCACCATCAATTGGATCAAGACCTTCGTCTGCTCTAACTTCATTAACAGTTCTAAACACTTCTGTCTGGATTTTGTATAATTCAGCCTTTTGTCTTTCTTCGTCAACATCAAATTTCTTAAATATAATCTCATATTTTGGCTTTCTAATTATTTTTCCAGATTTGGTTGTAATTTCTCCATAATATCCAAACTCATTAACTATCTGCATATTATACATTGTTTCAAGTTTTCTTAATATTGGATTAATAGCCTTCTTTCTAAATATCTTACTTTGAACAATTTGGTTTGCACTACCACTTGAATCATCAGTATATCCAAGCTCAACTGGTGTAACTCCAAAACAAGCCCATACCATTTTAGTGTACCATTTTTGCTTTTCAATGATTTGCATCTCACTTGCAGAAAACTCAATTCGGGTGAATGTAGGTGTCTTATTAACAATAGGCACTTTATTCATCATCTTTTTAAGACCACCAAATTCATCTTCTTTATACTGGGATTCATTCCATTGTTCTTTAAACGCATCAACTTCGTCTGCATCAGATTCATCTAAGCCAATTATCCCTTTCGGAATATTATTATCATTAAAATATTCTAAGTCACTTTCCACTGAATAAACAAGCATCTGCAAGGCATTTGCCAAAGTTTGAACAGGACTCCAACCATAATGGTCATCAGTTCTTTTCATAGATTCAATCCAAATTATTTCATCTCTACCAAAAGGAATTGGAATTGGACCAGATACCCAGCCATATTGAAAATATGCAGCTCTTTCTCTTGCATCAGTAGCACCAATTTCTGTATATGGATTTAATAACTGAACTCCTGCACCTTCAATAATACTGCTAGGCATAATAATATCATCTCTATTCGTGTACATTCCATGAATATCTGGGTTTTTAGTAAATGTAGCACCATCTCTTGCAACAATTTCAACCATAACTTCACGCATATTATATACTTTATTTAGAACTCCACTATTAACTTCAAGCAAGTCTCGGACTGGCATCTCAATAAATACTTGCTCAAATGACTCTTTATTAGTATTCGGATTCAAAAAGAAATTTTTAATATGATCTCTCTCACCCTCATCGTCTTGATCTTCAAGACCTTTTGTTGGCATAATGTCCCAATCAATAGCAGTTAGATTGTCAATTATTGTTTTAATACACATCTCAACATACGGAGTTTTTGCCAAGTGTCTAATATACGGCATATTAGCAAATCTCGGATAACCATAAGGTGGTTTGTATAGAAACTTAGGAATATAAGCTTTGTTGATACCGTCCCTTGTTGTTTCTTCTAGTGAATTTACAACAATAACATTTTTTTGGTTTTTGAACCAGTTTAGTATAGATGCCATGAATGGGAATATTGGAATAAGGGAATCAGTGAGTAATTAAGATATATATTATCTATCATCTAATTACTATTTAAGGTTTTTTAGGTTCAAGCATAATTTAAAATACTCTCCGATTTGGAAAAGAAGAATTTTGTCCATCGTAAGTTCTTTAAAGAAGGGCAAAATGGACGCTATTTAGATTTAAGCAAATCCAAACTTCATTCCGATCTTGTCTTCCCATGCTAAATAGACTAATCCATCTCCCCAATCAGGAGAATTATCCTTTGGATCAATTACAATCTTTCTATTTGAGCTGGTCCTATCCCACTTTTCAGCAATTAATTGATTTCTTAATTTGAGTTCAACAGGTATTGCAATCATATTATTTCGCATCATATCAGCCAATCTAAAGTAATTCTCTGCTTTTTTATTGTGAAATATATCTTTCTTCATAGCACTTTCACCAAAATGACAACCAAGAACTTTGATGTTCTTTCGTCCTTTTTCTCGAATTACTTCTTTGCATCGACTCAAAGGGCCTGAACCGATTCCGATCCTGTCCCAATGAATACGACCTTTAATCTCTGGTTCTATGAAGTTTAAAGCAATATCGACAATCTTACCAACAACTTTCATCGGATCACTTCTTGCCTGATTCCATGTGCCAATTACTTCTATGTTGTTTTCGTACTTAATCCCCCAAAATGAAACTGTCTCATCAAGTCCCTTTTCGGCTGGATCACATGAAACTACTTTAGTGAATTTACTCAATTCCTCTTTTATTGGTTTCAATTTTTTATGATATTGGCTTTCAGATAGATTATGTACTTCGGATTTTACATCTTTATACATTTTCAAAACCTCATTCAATTTAGCTTGGAAGCCGAAAGTTAATTTCTCTGCAGCAGTTATCCAATCAATTGCGAATAAACTATCCTCACCCTGTTCGGGGAAATCTGAATCGTAAAGAACCACAAATTCTAGTGGTGTTAGGTCCTTACGCTGTGAAGTAATAAATTTAAGTGTTGTCCGACCCTCTCGCATTGCCTGTTCCCATCCAATATGAATTACGTGGAAATCAGGGTCTAAGGTATGCTCAAAAGCTGGATTATCCCTTTCCCAAGGGTTGTAAAGCTCAATTAGAATAGAGTTTTCTGGATCATCTCCAAGCATTCGCATAATTTTTGTATTTGCAACTCGGGTGATTAGACAGGCTTCATCCTTTATCACCACATCAGCACCCCAACCCATCAGGCTATTTGCATCTCCATGAGCTGAAAAGACTTGATATTCACAACCATTCTTGAACGTTAAACGATTGCTTGAAGCCTCTCGCTTTAATCTATGAGTACCTACGCCATCCAAATCAGCTAAATTTGAAAGAATAGTATTGCTTAAAACCATCTCGGATAAATAATTCCTAAGAATCTTTGTTTGATCACCTGTCGGTGCAATAATAGCGATTCGCTTGTTTTTGTTGAATAAGATATAAAGACCGATACCTATGGCTACACAATAAGATTTACCATACCTTGTCATGGCAGAAATAGAAAGCCTTTTGTTTTCACCGTAAGCAATTCTTCTTACAATATCAATCTGACCAGCAACTAAATCAACCTTAAACAGGAATTTACAGAGTAATTTTACATTCTTAGTTTGTATCGCTTTCTTTAGATTCAATTTCTTCTTGTTCTTTCATTTCATCATAACTTTTCTTAAAGTCATTTGCAGTTAATTCAGCACCAATAATATTTGCTTCAATTTGTTGTTTGGCAACATAGCCCCTGGACTTTCCGAGATGTTGTAATGCAAATTTGATAGGCTCCCATTCTCCACCAGCTATTTTCTTGAATAATTCAACTTCAGCATGATCAATGATTTTATCCCTTTCCCGGATTCGTTCCTCTTTCAATTCGGGGTGTTTGTTCATAAAATCGTAAACTGTACTCCTATCAACATTGAGCCGTTTTGCAACTGTGGACATAATCCCATAACTTTTTATGAGTGCTTTTCTGAATTTTTTCATTGATACTTTGGTCATATATATCCCCTGTGTAGTCTTTTATTGGTTTTTACTGGTTAGAACAGATACGTAATAATACTCCTGTCCTAATAATTTGGTAGTTACAGCACCATATTGCTTTAACTTTTTTTTGAGTTGCATTTTAGCCTGTTTATGCTTAAAATCAAACAGATCCTTTCCTCTTTTTGCATATTCGCTTGAACTTCCTACTAAATATGGTTCATTATAGTGAATTATGATCATTGTGCCTTTCATTTTAGACATTATTAAATCAATTACACTCAAATCCATGTATTCAATGCTAAATAGACTAATTACATTATTAACATAAACAAGCATCTCTAATATATCTTTTGCATTACCTTGAACGAAACTATGATGGTTAAACTTCTTCTTTGAAATCTGTACTCTTTCTTCGATCTCCTCAATTCCTAAATACGTAATCCTATCTGCTAATTCAAATCCTAAACCAGTTCCTGATCCAATATCTATTATATAACCATCAATTCCTTGAATAAGCTCTTTTATTGCAACATTCTCACGTTTAGCCTGATCATTACTATAAAATTCATCATACGTAATATTTGGGATCAAGATTTATTAACCTCTGATTTGTCAATATAGAATTCTTTATATGTTAATTTTGTCACTTTTAAAATCTCAATTTAGCTTTATAGTATTGCTCAGCCATAGTATTAAACTTTACAGCATCACCATTAAGCATATCTGGATGTAATTCTTTTGCATGAAATTTATATCTTGAACTTAATTCTTCCCTAGAATTTACATTTTCAAAATATTGTGTTTCATTTACAGTAGTCGGATTATATGGTAATGCCTTAAATCCTGTAAATAATCCATCTAAAAGAGAACTTCCACCCCATCGTTCTAAT
>Ga0307928_10000476_pt1 | contig 30177 bp, 47 predicted proteins | sample AceLakmetagen232_FD_201815 | JGI IMG/M metagenome (GOLD analysis project Ga0307928, IMG submission 201815) | Saline water microbial communities from Ace Lake, Antarctica - #232 | ecosystem: Environmental > Aquatic > Non-marine Saline and Alkaline > Saline | place: Antarctica: Ace Lake... | reverse complement strand
TGCCAAAAAAGTAAGAATAGAAAGGATTAAATAAACTCCTTGTTATATTACAAGTAATTAGTCAATCTGCCGATTTCTATATGACTTAAAAAGAGAATTTTTGAAATGAAAAAAAACGGATATATAATTGCAGGAGCAATAATTTTTGTTCTTGTAGGTGTCTGGGGATTAACTGGATTTAATATGCCTTCTTTCACAGGAATTGATATTGGTGGTGGAGATGAAGGGGATTACAGTTACGCTGGAAGAAATGTTTATACAACATTAGATATCGCTAACAAATATACAGCAGGCGATGTAAACGGAACTTGCTATGTGTACAGTTCAATACCTGTAAATTGGGAAAATGGACGAGTAGATGTTGAAGATGGATATGTAGACGCAGTAACTATTTTAAATAGTGATGGAACATTAACTGCTGAACCAGAAACATATTATTTAAGATGTCAAGTATCAGGATATTATGATGACTTCTTTAAATTAACAGTTCCTGCAACAGGCGATGAAACTCTAAATGATTACAATGATGGTGGAGGAGAAATTATCAAAAGAAGAATGTATGATGTAGAAGCAATTTCTTTATCAAATGTTGATTTAACAATTGTAACAAACGAATTATCAGACATAACATACACAGATCATCAAACTGTCGTAGTAGATGATGATGAAGCATTCTGGCTTGATGAAATCAAATTCCAAGAAGACGCAACTTACTCATTTGCAACAGATTCAGATGGAGATGGAACTTATGACGAAGGAATAAACAAAATAAGGTTTACTCTTGATGGACAAGCATATACTCCTTTTGATGTTGCTTCAAGCGTAGATGATTTCGCTGGAGATGATGAAGCTGTTTGGGATTACAATAAATTGTATGAAGAAAATGATGTAATAAGCATACAATCTGAAATAACTTGTGATGCAACACTTAATACAACTGGAGATGCAGATGAGAAATGTGGTGATGGAGAAGACTTCATTGATTCTACAATTCTTGTAGACAAAGCAGGAAATACAGCAACATATGATTATGTGGGATAAACCGAGAGGTTTATTCTTTTTTTCTTTTTTTTAAAATTAGAAACAATAATATACTAGTAATTAGATAATATATTATGAACAAATTTAATACAATAGTTTCAGGATTTTCTGACAAAAATTATTCATTAAGTGCAATTATACTTGTAATTGTATCATTTTTTGGAGTTTTATGGATGCATTTAAAAGGAATTCCAGCAGGATCATTTTATATTATGATATTTACAACACCAATTGCGTTAATATCACTTATATTTTTAATTATTAAAGAAAAAAGCAAGGAATTCTATTTTTCAGTACCATTTTCAAAATCATCAAAAATCGGAGCATTAAGATTCTGGTTTGGTTTTATTGTTCCTTTTATTCTTGCTATTGGAACAGGAGGATTGTTTATAACTTCAAAAATTATTTCTCCATTAGCAGTATCTGAAGTTTCTGGACAATCATTTGCAACACTTTCAGCATCATTTAATCCTTTATCAAAATTCTTTATTGGTGTATGGACAGCATCAACATTTGAAGAAGTTATATTAGGATTTTTGATGGTAAGTATAGGTCTTGTTATTGCATTTTATATATTAAAGAATACAGTACTTGGTTCAAATTTATCTAAAACACAATCAACAATTTTTGCTTATGCTTTCGCATTTGCTTTTTCAATGATATTTTTTACAATGCTTCATGTATTTAATTCAACATACACTTCAATTGGAGTTTTCTTAATTGCAGGAGTATTTAGGTTAATAATGAATTTACTTATGTTCACTTTTTTAGGAATTGAATTTACAATTGGAGTTCATATGGCAAACAATTTAATTTATTTTGGAGTATGGGCATCAGTTTTAGGTATACTTTCAAGCATATATGGTTGGCTTATATTTATACCTTTATTCGCAATATTAATTTATTTAGCAGTTTTGGGTTTAATGGATTTCATATCAGGAGAAAAGTCATGGCTTCAATTATTTAGTATGAAATCATAATGGAAAACAGAAAAGAATTTAAGAAAAAGTATTGGTTAGTTTTAGAATTTCCCTTTGGAAAAAAGAAGTTTGAATTAGTTTTTGAAAATCTTTTCAAAGGAGATAAAAATATTGGATGCCATATTAAAGAATCAGATATTATTAAGATTGTAGACAAGGAAACAGGGGCAGTTCAGTATTTTAAGAATGATAACGGAAATACTAGACAAAGATTTATACAATTCCCACCAAAATGTAATACAAACAAAAAAAGAATTAAATTTTTAAGGGACTTAGCAGAAGTTTATGAGAAAAATGGTTATGAAATAATACTTGAGGGAACAAATAATGAAGTTAACTGAATTTGTAGACATTTCCAAAATTATAAAAAATGTATTTTTCGCAGTAATGTTTGCATTAATAATTTCTGTTTGTATATCACTATATTTTCAACCATCTTTCTTACAAATAGATACAAACAAATTCAACAATTTTATAGAATTTTCTAAATCAAAATACAATATAAATAATATAGGAGAAATAATATCGCCAGAACAAGTTGAAGATATTTCAGCTAAAATAAATAAAACTTGTCATTCTGAAGATTGCCCATATAAAAAAGAAATTTGTGAGACTGAAATGTGTTATATTTACGAAATAAATTTTATAATGCAAGATTTTACAGCTGTTAGTGATGAAGAAAAATACATATGTAAGGATTACTGGCAATCCCCTGAAATAACCCTAGCTTTTGGTCTTGAAGGTGATTGTGAAGATTCAGCTATTTTTCAAGATTCAATCTTAAATAACTTGATGAATGAAACATATATAATTCACTCAAAAGGACACATTTATAATTTTGTTTGCGTAAACAGAACTCCTGTTGTTATAGATTTTAAATATATATTTGAAGAAGAATATGCTATTAAATACATAAACGAATATGAACCAATTAAATATTATAATTATAGATCATATAAATGGAATACCGATATAACTAAAATTTCTTGTATAAACACCACCACACAAATAAATTAAATAGCTTTTTTTAGAAATAAGATAAATAAGATAAATAATATAAATAATATAAATAATATAAATAATTAAAGAATTAATAATTAATTAAAAGTTTTAATAAAAAATCATAAGTTATGGTGTATATATAGCTTACCTTTGAGGTTATACAATTTTTTTATAACAATTTTGGTTTTTAATAGGGTATTTTATACAAAATAATTAATTCTTTTCAATATTGTAAATAATTACTTTTTTATATTCTGATTATGTATTTATTAATACAAATATATAAACACTAATTGATGTAGTATACCTTGTGAAACCAGACAATTTGATAGATATACTTGAATATCTATTACATAACTCTATTAGAACAAGGATGCTGGCTTGCTGAAAATTACCATTCGTAATCCAAAAAGAGAGTGTCTGGTTCTCCCTTTTGGAAGTAAAATATGTTAATTTTAAAAGTTCCGATTCCCACAAGAAAAGGAACTTTTTACTATTAAAATAAAGTAAATTACTGTTATTATTACATTAGAGTTCCAATAAGTATTTATAATGGAACTTTCTATTATAAATTATGGAAATAAATATAGAATTTGATAGAAAATTTTTAGATCTTTTTCAAGGAGAATTAATTGAAGAAAAAGAGTTAATTATGCCAAAAACATTAAATTCAGCTAAAAAACTAAAAAAGAATTTTTTAATGAATCCAGCACATATTTTTGGAATAACACCACTAAATAATTATACTTATTTATATTTTATGAGATTAAATAATAATAAAAATTCATGGAAGCAATGTCCTAAATTTAAATGGGAAACATCTGGAAAAATTGAATCATCTTATAGTGTAGAATTTTTAAATCGAAGTTTTAATTTAATTAAATTAATAAATAAAAGAACAGATGATTTATCAATAATAATCAGAATGAAAAAAGAGTTTCCTATTGAAATTGAATATCCTCCTGAAGATAAATCTAAAAAAGATGAATTAAATTTTAAAATTATACTTGCACCAATAATTTCAAATGAAAAATGAAAAATAGATACCTAAGAAAAGCAATCAAAACAGGAAAACACTCTTTAAATTTGGAACAATTAAAAAAACTTCTTTCAGTAATTGATGATGTAAGAAATGAAGCATTATTATACCTTGCAATTGATATGGGTATTCGTAGAGATGATATAGTTAGAATTAAAATTTCCCAGATTAATTTTCAAGAAAACATAATAGAATACTATCAAAAAAAGAAAGGATACAATCACAAAGCACATTTTGAACAAAAAACAGCTACAATTATTAAAAAATATTTATCAACAAGAAAAGACAACAAAAGATGGTTATTTCCATCAAGATACAAGAACAGCAAAACAGGACATCTTTCTGGAAGGAGAATATATAGTATATATCATGATTATTTAGTAGAAGCAGGAATTATTTTGGATTCTGAAAATAAACCATTTCATTCATTAAGATCAACTTGTATTAAACTAAAACAAAGCGTTGGATGGACACCGACACAAACAGCAGAACATGTTGATGATACTTTAAGGGTTATTGAAAATCATTACTCAACACCAACTTTTGATGAGATGAAAAAATTAAGCAAAGAAAAACAATCAATGGAAGAATTATAAAATGAAAAACTTAGAAAAAATGTTAAAACAAGGATTTAAATACACAGAAAGAATTTACGCAGATTTGCCTGTATATGAAAGCAAAACTGAATATATTTTGTATGATAAACAGAATGATTCAATTCATATGAGGTATGCAAAAGACTAAAAATGGAAAAAGAAGATATTAGTGATAAAATAACTGAAGAAGATAAAAAAATTTGTAAAAGATATAGTAAATCTTTTTTATCTAAAGTAGAATGTAATGAATTAGCTTTTGAAGAAAGATTAACTGATTTTTATTTTATTGATTTAGATTTTTATAAAGAAGAAATTAAAAAAGTAAAAGAAGGAGCAAAAGCCAAAGCTAAAGAGATTTTATTAAAATTAGAAGAATTTAGAAAACAATACTTTGATGAGGGTGAAGAACATAGTTGCACACCAATACATCATAGTGATTTGAAAGCATTAATTAAAGAACTAGAACAAAAACAAGAAGCTGATGTTAAAAATGGCTAAAAAAAAGAAAAAAGAGGTAAAATATCCATACTATACTGGATATTGTTAATATAAAAAATGGAATTTAAAGCAGAATGCGAAAAAATTAAAAAAGTTGAAGAACAATCCGAAAAGGGAGAAAAAGTGTATGAAGTTATTTCATTAACTGGAGAATTTGGAAAAATAACAATTAAACTAGATGAAAAACATGATTTTGAGCAAGGATTTGATTATATAATAACTACAAAAAAACCACAAACAAAACTTAAAGAATAATTATAGGAGATTAAAATGTTAATAAAAATTGGAAAATTTGAGAAAATAAATGACTATAAATATGCAATGAAAGGAAAAATAAATATTCCTGTATTTAAATGCAGAGAGAGAAATCACTTGTGGTTTTATTGAAAAAAGTAAAACAGGATGGACTTTTATTCCAACTGTTGAAGGTTTTTTTTATAATATATCAATAAATTTAGATTTAGATGAATTGAAAAAAATAGTTAAATTTATTGAAAAACTTGAATAATTTTTTAAAAATAAAAAAGATGAAAGAGTGTTTATAATTTTTCCTATGGAAAAAAACACCCTTTTTTATTAAAACTTTTAATTATTTACATTATTGCAAAGAATTAAATATATAATTCCATACCATTTTAATTAGTCAGTAATAACATAAAAAATATAAAAATATTAAAAAACATCAAAAATCAGTTCCATAAGAAGCAACTACTATTTATTACTTACAAATTTATACATTTTTGTTCCACAAATTGGACAAATTCCACGAACTGCATTTTTATTATTCTTAGTAATAACTTTCTCTGGATTTTTTATTTCAATGTTTTTCTTCTTGCATTTTACACAATATCCTTTTTCAGCCATATAAATATTCACCTGAAATAATTATAGTATGTCTTTGTATTTAATAGTTAATAATCACTTATGAGTTAAAAAGATTTATTATATAATATTATTATAATATTATTATATGGCAAAATGCTATTGTAAATTTTGTGATTATCATTGGAGTTCTAGAGTTAAAAAACCAAAACAATGCCCACGATGTAAACGATATTTTAGGGGGAAATCATGAGCAAAAAAGATAACAATACAAGTGAAATAATATTAGGAATAATATTAATAATAATATTAATTCTTGGTGTATGCTTTATGTTTAGATGGGGTTTTATAGTCAAAGATGATGATGGTTGGTCTCTAAATTGTCCAATGAATGATAATGATACTTTAAGTAATGATTCAGATTCAAATGGTGGATCAAATAATGATTATACTGATTATGAAGATGATGAACCAACTTGTTATGATACAGATGGTGGAAATTATATTATGATTTATGGTGAATGCACAGATGGAGATGGAACAACAGTAGATGTTTGCCCAACTGGTGATGGAACAGAATATGTTTCAGAAGCATATTGTCAAGATGGTGTTTGTTCAGGATTATCTCAACCTTGCCCTATTGGAACTTGGTGCTGGGATGGAGAATGCAAATCTTATTATCAAACTCCAAGAGTTTGTACAAGTATTTGGAATCCAAGTAAAACTGAATGTTCAATTTATGGAATTTGTCCAGATGGATATGAATGCCTTTATGATTTTGGAGATATAGCACATCCAGATAGTTGTTATTGTGAAGAAATAGTATTTTAGGAGGAGAAAAACAATGAAAATAATAAAAAAGAAAGTTCCAAATGACGATGCATTTCCAAAAAATAGATTTAAATATATTGTTGGTAGTTGGTCTTTTCCAACAAGAAAACAAGCTGAAGAATTTATAAAAAGGAGAAAAAAGTAAAATGAAAAAAGAATTCCAAGTAAAATCAGGTAAGAAAATACTTAGTAAACATAAAACAAAAGCAGAAGCAGGTCGTTCTTTAGCAAGATTACTATATAATCATAATAATTTATCTATTGTAGAGGTTAGAAAATAGAATGAAAAATTTACCAAAAATTTATTTAGGAGCATTCATTGTAGGACTTTTAGGTGTATTTATTAAAATTTATTTTTATTCTAAAACAGGTGCTTGGTGGGATTTACTTAGTGATCTTGGAACATGGATGATTGCAATTCCACTTGTAGTTCCTTTAATTCATTGGATAATAAAGAAAAGAACAAACATAAATGTTACAAAACCAGTTAAAAAATTATGGAGTTGGTTAGGTAAATAAAATGGGCGATGCAAAACCAAGAATACTTAAAAAACTTTTAGCATCATTCGTATTTTTCTTAATTCATGGTGCAATTGCTCTTATTGAAGTTTTAAATAATCTTGGATTTAAACAAATATTATCAAAAGATTTTTGGATAAGTTTTATATTAGCAATTGTAGATAATGCAATAAGAGTTGCTTATGTATTTGTAACAAAAGGAAAAGAATTTTGGATTGAAGAAAATGGACATTTTTTAACTTATGGATTGGGAACTTTATTTTTTTATATAATAATATTTATGATTGTTTGGGCATTTTTAGATTTTGTTACTGGGGAATCAAATCCAACATGGATTCATATTGCAAGTTTTCCAATTGCATTAATATTCCTTATAATAATTGCTTTAAAATTTGGAAATACTGAACCAATAATTGCTGTTATATCAAATCCAACAAATATTACAAATGTAAGTGAGGTGATTTATCATACAATCTAAAAAGAAAAGAAATTTGATTATCATTGGAATTGTAATTTTATCTTTAGTTGTATTAACTTCAGCAGGATTATTTAGTGTTGTATTCACTCCAACAGATTTTGAATTAAGTGTAACTTCTTATGTTCCAAGAGGTGGAAGTGGAACTAATAATAAATTAATCGGAACATTTGATGAATCAGCAGAATTTGATTTAACAATTGTAAATTCTGTTCATCCAGAAGATTTTATAATTAAGATTGTTGATGAAAGTGGTGATTCAAAAATTATTTTTTCACAAGAATATTCTCCTTCATGTGATATGGTTCAACATCAATTAATAAATCATCAATATTCAAATCATTTTAAAATAATATATGATGATTATTCAATTAAATTATTAGATGGAAATGGAAACCGAATTAATTATGTAACTAAAACAGCAGATTTTGGTGAAGCACCTTATAACATTAATTTTATTGTAACAAGAGCAAGAGGTTCAGCATGTAATAATGATGGAATTGCTTATAAAGATGGACAAATTGAAGTTAATAATATTTTATTAACAAATTTTGAATGTCTTTCAGATGAAGATTGTTCAAGTGGAATATCATTTTTTGTTATGGATGAATTATCTGAAGATATTAACTGTGAAAATAATATTTGTGTAGTTCAAGAATCAGAAGAAGTACCAGAAGAAGAAATAATAATTGATGAACCAGAAGAACAAGAAGAAAGCAAATTTTTAAGTGGATTACTTAAATTTGGAGTTGGAATAATACTTGCTGGATTATTTGTAGGTTCAATATTATTTTTTGTATTACGGAGGAAAAAGAAATGAAGAAAAAAACTAAAAACAAATTAATGATTTTTGGAGTATTAGCTTTACTTTTAATTGTTGGAGGATTTATTGCTATACAACCATTTGCAACATATATGCCTTTAAGCATAACAAAATATGATTATTTTCAAGATGGAGAATTCGGAACAACTTTTAGAGTTTTAATATCAACAATAAAAGGTGGAGAAAAAATAATTAGTTCAGTTAATGTTGATAATACTGATTTTAGTGGTTCTGGACAAATCCCAGAAAAAGATTTTACAATAGACATTGAAAATTCAAATCAGATTGAATTTGAAATTCAAAATAATTATGACCAAATTTATAAATATGATGTTGCTGTAAGCGATAAATATTTTTGTATTTCAGCAAATTCAGAACACGCAAAAGAGTTTTCTAAAGATTATTGTGAAGGTAAAGATTATTGTACTTATTATGCTAGACGACATCCAAAATTTCCATCAACTGTTTGCAGGGATTTTGTTTTATTTAAAACTTCTATGGGAACAATTGGTGATATTGAGAATAATAATATAAGGTCTATAACAGATGTTTGTATTCAACCAACATCTTCAGCAGAAGAATGTGTAACAATTGATAATTTAGGAAGCACAGTTGGAAGAACAAGTAATATGTTAGTTAAATATGTTGGAAATACTGTTACAGGATATGGTGTTGATAAAATAAGGTCTACTTCAAATAGAATTATGCAACCAGTATATACAGGAAACTGGCATATGGTTGAAGAACAAACTGTTACTGATTACAAAATAAATGAACAAATAATAATGTCTGATTTTAGTAATATGGTTAATATTATTGTTCTAGATAATTATGCATGGGATTATCCTTATAAATATTTTTGGGATGGAGCAATAGATAATTTTAGAAAAAATGATAATCATATACAAATATTAACAGGTTCAACATCAATAAGTATAGCAAATAGTAATTTAAAATCATTTGTTTTTGAAAACAAATATTCAGAAACAGGAACTATGCTAAAAGCAGTTCCAACACAAGATGTTATTGAAACACAATTAATAATTGACATTGATGCTGATTGGATTGGAATTGAAAGATTCTCTGGAATTCCTAAAATAATTTCAGAAGAAAGCGAAAGATGGCAGTCAGGAGTTGGTTCAGGTCATGTTTATGTAACTGTTAAAAACATAGGGAATAATGAAGGAACTTTCTTAACAACTATGAATTGTGAAGGCATTTTTGAAAGCACAAATAGTCAGACAGAAGATTTGCGTGCTTCACAAACAAAAGAATTTGATTTGAGATTCAGAACAAGTGGAAGTTGTGCAGAAAGTCCTTCAGGATATTGTGATATAAAGGTTGAAGATATAATTTCAGGAAAATATGATACTAAACGAGCGCAAGTTTCATGTGTAGGAACAACAATGTGTCAAGAAGGCACTAAAAAATGTTCACCAGAATCAAATGCAGTTCAAGAATGCAATGAATTTGGAACAGGTTATGAAACAATAAAAGAATGCCCATCAGGAACAAGTTGTAAGTATTCAGAAAACGGACAACCTTATTGTTCTGATGGTGTTGAACCAAAGACTTGTTCAGATTTATGTGAAATAAACTATGAATGGTATAATCCAGAATTATATGGATGCAAAATTAAATGTTCTGTAACAAACTTTTTTGTATCAAATGTATGGTTTTTTGTTGGATTTTTCGTAATTGCAATAGGGGGAATTGGAGTTTATTTATATTTAAAATATAAAAAATAAGGAGGTAAAAATAAAAAATGGTATTTAAAAGAAATTCAATCAGATATGGAATGACACTTATAGGCGTTATAATCGCATTTGCAGGACTTAGTATTTTGTTTGGATGGAAAATTGAAACATGGACTACACTTTTATTTGGACTTTTAATTACAGGAGTTCTTTTAATAGAAGTTGGAATAAAAGAAGTTACAAATTTTTCAAATATTAAAAAGTTAGGAATTCAGCAATATATAACCTTATTTGTAGCAGGACTTATTGGAACAACAGCAATATTAAACTTTTTAGGAATAATAATTCAAACACTTAATACAATAACTGGAATTGCATATGTACTTGCTGGTGGAATATTCATGCTTGAAACATGGACAAATATGTAGGAGAAAAACAATGAAATTAATAAAAATAATTGGAATATTTGCAATGTTATTGTTAATTACACCAATAGCTTATGCACAAACAGAAACTGTAAATGCTGGAATTACTTCAGATTCATCCTTGTATGGACTTGATGTAATGCTTGATTCTTTATCATTAAGATTTCAATTAAACAACCAAGCAAGATTTGAAAGATCATTAGAAATTGCTGAAGAAAGACTTGCTGAAACTGAAGAAATGATTAATCAAAATAAATTTGAATTTGCAGAACAATCAAGAATTCAACATCAGAATATGCTAAACAATGCTGAAGAAAAACTTGAACTTCTAGAAAATGAAGATAATCAAGATTTTACAAGACTAAAATCAAGATTAGAAGCACATACGCAAAAAATAGAGCAAGTAAGAGAAAGATTACAGGAAAAACTTCAAAATAATCAAGAAGCAGAACAAATAATGAATCAAATACAAATAAGCGTTGAAGCTACAAAAGAAGTTCTTATACAATCAGAAATTGATAATGAAAATAGACAAGGAGGAAAGTAAAAAATGGTTAAAATAAATGGAACATTAGAATACTTCAAAATTGGTTTGAAAGGACTAGGAGTTGGAATTTTAACAGTAATACCTTTTGCAATTATTATGTATATTGTTAGATTTTTAATTGAAAATTTAGCAGTTCAATATGCAATTGGAATAATTTCAATACCACTTTATTTATTGTTATGGGGATATATAGCATATAAATTATGGGGTTGGAATTAGATGTTATTAGATGCAACAAAAATGACTTCAAGTCAAATGAAATCAGAAATGAACTCTTTAAGAAAAAAATATGATATAGTTCATTTAGAAACAAGAGGAAAAAGGAAAATCATTGTCTTCAAAGAACCAAAAAAAAGAAGATAAACATACTCTTTTGAAAAAAAGAGAGGATTTAAAAATGCCAAAAATAATGAATGCCTTGAAAAAAACAGTAAATCTGAATTGGATGAAAGCAAGTGTTATTGCAATTTTAACAATATTTATTGCTGGAATACTCACATGGATTTCAGGTATAATTTCAAGTTTTTCTGTAACATTTTCTGTAATCCTTTCGCTTATTTTTGCATTCTTTGTAATAAGATTTGCATTAGAATATAGGAAAGGAAAAGAAAATATTGTTAATACTTTAACATATTTTATTTTAGCAGGAATTTTTGCTGAACTTGTAATATTATTTATACCGAATCTTATTGGACTTTTTAGTTTTAATTTATTAACTATTCCAGTAACAATTGCAGGAGCATCAATATTGCTCGGAAGTTTATTCCTTTCAGAAGCAATAACTAGCAATTTTATGTAAATTCTTCTAAAAATAAGGAGAATTTATATTTTATTATTTGCTATAAAAACAAGATGAAACTAAAATATTCTACAATTAAAAAGAAAAAAACTTTTTTAATAGGATTACTTATTCTTTTTTTAATAATTGGTGTTTTAGCAGTTGCACCAAATAAACCAACATTAGTTTCTCCAGCAAATGCTTCAATAAATCAACCATTAATTAATTTATTATCTGTAAATATAACTGATGGAGATGCAGGAAATTTAGAAGTAAAAATATATTATTATCAAGGAACATACGATACAACTGGAAATTTAACTTATTGTTATCAAGAATCTGCTAATATTTCTACTGATTGTGGTGGATTAAATACAGGAACATATTATAAAAATGATGATAATAAACAAATTGATGGAAATTGGACTTCATGGAGTGGATATATAACAGGTTATGATTGGTGGGGTGAAAGCTTAATTGTAAATTATTCTATTCCTTCTGGAGTAATCGTTAATGAAAGTTATTTGAGATATAAATTTTATGATAGTTGTAATGGATTTACAGAAGGACAGGCAATAATTCCAAATTTATGTGATACTTCTAATAATATTTTATCTTTAGAAATTGGAAGCACTCGTGAACCTGGAGAATATGGATCTTCAAACACATTTGGATTTGATTGCTGGAATGGTTCAGGTTATATTCCAACTATATTTACTATTTATGGATGTGATATTTTTCAAACACTTTATTTTTATGAAGAAGCAATGAATTGGAGTATTTCAGAAGATTATTTATTGAAAAATGAAACAATTGCTTCTGGATTACTTTCTTCATATTCTTGGACAGGTCTTTCAGAAAATACAACATATAAATGGTATGCAACATCAAATGATTCAACCGATACAACGCAATCAGATTTATTTTCTTTTACAACAGGATTTAAACCATTAATTAATGAATATAATATTAGCAACACATCATCAGAATATTTAGATTCAATTTCATTCTGGACAAATACAACAACAACAGATAGCGATATAATTCAAAATGTTTCTTACAAATTAACATATCCAAATTCAACAACAATTCAATTTTGGAATATAACAGGAAGTCCTTTTTACAATTCAACAACATATCAATTAGATGCGTATGGTGTGTACTCTTTTAATATAACATCTTATGATAATATTTCAACAGCTTCAGATACCAAAACATTCAATTATGACATTTCAATAGGAAATTTATCATCAATTCCTTCAAGTTGGACATTTTCTCAACAAGTAGGCACATCTTCATCAGAAAATTTTAATTTAACTCACACAGCAGATTCTTGGGTTGAATACAATGCTTCAATTCAAGGAATTGAAATTAATGATGCAAATAATTTTACTTTTGATTTAACTCAAGAAAGATTTAATATAACAAAAGATGGATCTTATATTATAAATTTAAATTTAACAAGTAATACATCACTTTCAAATGAAACATACAAAGGAAATCTAACAATTACAAGAATATATGACAATCAAAAATACAAAATTCCAATAATTGCAAGTATTTCAACAACAGGAGTTGGAATTATTGATTTAATAAATTATCCTTTAAACTATAAGTCAATTACAATTAATTCAGGAGGAACATCACAATGGGATTTAAAAATAAACAATACAGGAAACAGAACATTAACAGATTGTGAAGTTTCATGTACAGGAACAGCATCTTCATTTACAACATTCCTTAACAATGAATCTTTTAATATTGCAATTGGAACAATACATCAGACAACAGTATATCATAATCCATCATTAGCAGGAACATATCAAGGAATTGTTCAAGTAACTTGTACAGCAACAGCAGAAGGAGGAACAGACACCGAGATAATTACAGAAGATATTTCAGTAATTTCAAATGGTGGTGATGATAATGGGGGGGGTTCAGCAGGAGAATCAAGATCATTCTGCGATTTAGAACTTCCAGATAAAATAATTATTACAAAGAATAATCCAGTAAGAAGGTTAGTAATCGGAAATACACTTTCAGAGAGTATAACGCCTTCGTGGACAATAAGTTATGTTGAAGGAAAATTAGATGGATCAAATTATATAAAAATTATTGGAGATATAGGAACAATTTCAGGAGATTCAGAAGATGAATTATCTGTTTTAATAAAAGATGAATCTTTTTTTGATGAACACAATGAAACATACTATGCTGAAATTAGCATTTCAAGTTCGCAATGTCAAGCACAATCTGTTGATGTTGAAATAAGAACTGGAGATTATTTTTTTGCAATGCCAGAAAGTTTTGAAGAATTTATAAATAATATTGTAGGTTTCCAAACATTAGAATTATTTGAAATTGGTAATTATTCGGTTCAGATGTTGGTTTTAACATTAATAATTTCATTGGCTTCATTTGGTTTATTTATATTTATTTATTATAATAAAAAATATGCAATTCCAAAAATATTATTTAGTTCAATTGGTATAATAATTCTTATGGAGGGGGTACTTTGGGTAATTATATAAAAAAGAAAATATTTTTTGGAGTAATACTACTTTGTGTAATTGCTTTTTCGATTAGTTCGGTTTCTGCGACTGTAACTGAATGGGATGATGGTTTAAATACAGGATTATCAGCATATTGGACTTGGAATGAAACAAGTGGAACAACTGCAACAGATTCGATATATGATAGAACTATAAGCACAATAAATGGTCATCAAACTTCATCAGGGAAAATTGGTTATGGTTATGATGTTAATGCAGAAGGCAGAGATGACTCAGTAGATATTACTGAGGTTGAAGGTTCAGGAAAAGATGGATTTACTATGAATTTTTGGATGAACCCTGATGCACAATGGGATAGTTATAAAGGATTAGCTTATAATGTTGAGGGTTATGGTGGTTCTAAATGGTGGAACTTTTTTGGATATTCCAATTATAAATGGAATTTTAATAGTCAAGATGGACTAATTAATAATATAGATTATCCTACAGGACAATTTAGTATGGTTACATTAACAATTAATTCTACTAATAATTGTATGTGGATGAATGCTACACTAATGGGTTGTAATGGGGGAACTTGGACTGATGAATTTGTAAGTACGGAAACAAGCTTTTTTCCTTTTTCAAGAGCGCACGAAAATAAACAGGTTCTTAATACTGTTTATGATGAACTGTTTTTGGAATAGAACATTAACTAATGCAGAAATTACTCAACTTTATAATTCAGGAGATGGAATTACATATACAGATAGTTTTCCACCAGCAAACATAGCACCAAATTCTCCAACAAATATTTCTTGGGAAACAACTGGTGGATTTACAGATGATACTCTAAAATATAATCAAATTATTGATTTTATAAATGCAACTTGTTCAGATGATGATGATGATTTGAGTGGTTGTAATATTACAATTACAAATCCAAGTTCAACAAAAGTTGTTGATAATTCTGCTATGACAAATTCTTCTGCAACAGATTTTTCTTATGCTACTGATTTTACTTTAAATGAAGCAGGCGTTTGGACTATAAATATTACAGCATATGATTCTAATAGTGAAGAAACAAGTAATTCTACAACATTTAATGTTTCAACTGTTGTTCAAAGTTTAATTGATGGAATTTATGCTTATGATACTCAAGAAATTCCTTCTAATTCAACAATTGAAACTCTTGCAGGATATGATTTTGATTATATTGAAATAAGAGGATTAGCTTCAAATCAGAATACAAATTGGTCAGTAGTTAAAAATGCAATTGCTTCAGCTAATAGTGAAAACATTAAGGTTGGATTAGTTTATGATTTAGATTATAATTTAACAGTAGATTCCACTTCTAGAGATTCTTTTATGGAAAATATTACATTGAATTTTCCAGATTTATTAAATTCACCTTATTTTGAAACAGTAGAATATATTAAAATTTTAGTAAATAATACTTATACAGGTGATTTTTCTGACACAAATTTCACAGATGATAATATTGATGTAATTGGAAAACATATTTCAGATACAATTGGAAATGAATTTACTTTTTATTCTTCATATAATTCTTCAACATTAGACACAAATTATCTTCATTATGATAACAGACCACGAATTAGTGAAACTACAAATGCAAGTTTAATAAATGAATTAGCAGATTTAACAAAAACAAGAAGTTCAATTTCAAGAGTGTATTATAATTTAACAACAGATGGAAAAACTGTTGTTCAAACATATCAAAATAATATTTTATATTTATTAACTGATTCAATAAATTCTTCATCAGCAATATCAGATAATTTGGTTTCAGAATTAAATAATGGAGATTTAATTGTGTATAATAATAAGTCTGATACAAGTAATTTTACAATTAATGTTTCAAATGGAATAGATATTTCTGGAAAAGATATTTGGGATTACACTAATGGACTTTTACTTGAATCTGATTCAGATGGAATAATAACATTTAGAGATATAGCACAATATTCTGCTATTTTAGTTGGAACAGAAGATTTAAACCATCTACAAATGAGTTCAGATTTATTTTCTTCAACAGCGTATAAACAAACATCAACAACTACAAGAAATATAAATTATACTGATGGAATAAGAGATGGCGCATCTGTTACTACAACAACACGAGCAGTTGAAATATGGGATAGTAATTATGTTCAACCAACAACTCTTATTTATTATGGTTGGCTTAATTCTTCAAATGTTAAAAATCCATATACTTTTGATGATTATAAATATTTAATTATAGCAGATGAAAATGATGCAGAAATTGATAAACTTTTTTGGAGCAATATTTCAATAGATTATGTTTTAGGTTATATTTCAGTAGGAGATTATAATTCTACAAATGCAACTTGGTTATCTTCTAAAAAAACAGAAGTTGATACTTGGTTAGCTTTTAATGAATCAATGAATATCTTTTTTGATGGAATAGATTCGGCATTTGTTATTAATGCTACTGCTTTTGAAGAAGATATGAGTGAATTAACAACTTATGTTAAGGTAACTAAAAATCGGCATATAGGAATAAATGTTTTTACACAATATCAAAGTTTTGCTCAAATGAGTGATTTATTTGCAATGAAAGAATCTTGCACTCATAAATGGCTTTATGCTAATGGTGTAAATAGTTCTGATGGATATAATTATACAAATCAATATTTTGAAGATTATAATGGATATGGTGATTATAATAAATCAATTTGGTATAATAACCATAATATTGATACTCTTTGTGTAGCGTTTATTGATAGAGATACAACTTATGTTCCAAAATCGGCAAATTATTCTTTAATGCAAAAACTCTATTTTAAAGCAAGAGTTTTAGGTTATGAAAATATTGTTTTTTCTGCTCCAAATTTTCAAACTGCAAATTTTGATAGAAATTATGATGTTGGAACAGCACTTCAATCACAACCAACAGTTAATTCAGATTTATATTCAATGAAATATAGTAAAGGAATTGTTTATTATAATTCAACTTCAGATATTGCGTGGTTTGATGATGGTTTAACTTTTAATAATGCAGACATAAATATTAATCTTCACGATAATACTGCTTTTGATTATGATATTTTTGTAAATGATGTATTAGTTAAAGAAATAACAACAGCAGGAGATGGATATAGTTATGATACCCATAATTTTACAATAAATAAATCTATATTTTTAAATAGTTATGGACATTATTTTATTGAAGTAAATGGTTCTGCTGGTTCATTTTTAGGAAGTGATACAGATATTGTTCAATTTGGAAAACATTCTTTTTATGATAATTCAGGAACTTGGTCAATTGTCGCAGATGCAACAGGGAATTACATGATAAATGTTGGTCTTGATACAACAAAAAAGACAGCAATAGATACAACTTCTAAAATTATTCAAACAAATGAAACAAATAGTATTTTAAAATATTCTACTGTAAATATTAGTTCAGATTATGAATATAATATTTCAATATGGTCTTATCCGATTTACACAGAACAACCATTTGCAAATGTTTCTGTTTGGAATGGAACAGAATATGTTATTTTAACAAATGTTACGAATTCAACAGATTGTGATTCAGATAATCCAAGTTTTGCAACAAATACAGTAAATGGTATTACTGGGAATGTTGGTGTTTGTATTGATACATCTGGAACAGAAGTTTTAGCAAGATTTGATTTTCCACATTTATCTGAAGTATCAGGAAAACTTGCATCAGGAAATATTGCACCAACAGTTACTTTAAATTCTCCAGAAAATGGTGGAACAGATTATAATTTAACAACAATTTTGAATATAACGCCTTATGATGTAAATAATGATACAATGAGTGTCGCATTTTACAATGGAACTTGGTCAGAATTAAGCAGTTCTTCAGGAAATGAAAATGGAACTGATGTAACTTATTCTTGGTCAGCTTTAGCATATAATACAACATATATTTGGTATGTAAATGTTAGTGATGGAATTGACACAATTTCAGAAACATATAATTTTACAACAAAAGTAGATGATACACCAGTTGTTATTTTCAATAATTCTTATCCAGTAGATTTTGATTCTACAAATTTAAATTCTGGTGGAAATATTACTTATACATTTACAGACGCAGTTGGTATTGAAAATTCTTCAGTTAGTTTATTTGTGAAATCAAATTCAAGCACAAGAGGAGTTGATTATTGGCGAATTGAAAATGGAAGTGTAATTCAAGATGATTATTTAGAATTAAATGATTTTTCAGTTGATGGAAATGAATATACTTTTGGATTGTGTCCTTGTTATATTTATTCTGGAGTTTCAAATATTAAAATTGCAACAATAAAAGAGTATGACCATTTTTTATATAATTTAACAAATCAAAATCAATATATAAAAATTAAATTTTTTAATATGACTAATGAAACTGAATCAAATGTTATTCGGATTATGACAAATAGAACTTCTGGAACAAATCCTTCACCTATGTATTATTGTAATTCTTCTTATTCAACAGGCAGTCCAGTAACAGATAATAATTGTGTTCAATTTGATACAATTCATACAGATCACGACCCAGCATATTCATTTAATAATTCATATTATCATTATTCAACAGGTGTAATAAATACAACAGATGGAACTTATGAAGGAATAAAACTTACTTCAATTTCTTATTTTTTAATAAGAGGTGCAGTTGCAACAACAACTTCAGTTGGATATGTTGAAGAAATAACAAGAACAGATACAATTCAAATTACTGGAAATGGTGGAAATACTTGGACAAACTTTGCAGGAACAGTTGATGCAAGTGTTGACCAAGTTTATGCTGATAATATAATTTATTATTATGCTTTTGCAAATAATACAATGGGATTAGGAACAACTTCTTTAGTTACAGTTGATGCGATGGAATATGGAATTTTACCTCCAACATCTCCTCAAATTATTACTCCAAAAACATTAATCTATTCAAATACTACTGGAGAAATGAATATAAGTTATCGTCCTGCTGAAACACCAACAGGAAGTATTATTCAATATAATATAAGTTTGTTAAATTCAACTTATGGATATATTTCAACAATTGTTGCAAATAATTCAATTAATTTAAATTATTCGTGGGATTTTTCAGCAATAGCAGATGGAACTTACGCAATAGAAGTTTGGGCTTTAACTAATAATTCATTAACTTCTTCAGCACAATCTGAAATATTTGAAATAGATAATACACCTCCAACAGTAACATCAGCAGATCCATTAATTACAACAAATGAAGATTTTACAATGACAATAACAACTGATTCTAATTCAACTTGTAGAATTTCAGCAACACCAAATAATCCTTATGAAAATATGACTGAAAATTTCACAACAACAAATGCACTAACGCATAAATATAATTTTACTGGATTAACTTATGCTCATTATAGTTATTATGTGAAATGTTCAGATATTTATAATAATACTATGACTTCAGATTACACTCTTGCTTTTGAAAGAACAACTCCAAAAACAAGTGGAACTAGTTCACCTTCATTTACAATAGTAACTATTGATGAAGAAGATGAAGAAGAAGAATTATTAGATGAAGAAGAACAAACAATTATTGAAAAAATAATTAATTCAGAACCAATAAAAAAAGCAAATGAAATCATTAAAGAAATTAGTTCTAATAAGAAGAAATCAATCACTTTTAGTATATTAATAATTTGTGTTGGATTATTTGTTATATTTTTGCTATACGCAATAGATAAAAATAGAGGAAAATCAAAACCAAATTATTTAGACTTCTGATATTTTATTGTTTTAGGGTATGTATCACAAGCTAAAAAGTTCTTATTTGAATATTGTTTAATATTTGAACAGTTAGAAGTGAAATTTGATTGTTCTTTCAAAAAAATAATGCGTTTTTGATATGGTTGATATATTATTTTAGATACTATTTTTTCTTTCATTTTGTAACCAATATTTTATTAAAACTTTTAATTAATTATTAAAAGTGTGTATTATAAGGAAATAATTATTTTTACACAGTAATCACAACACAATTATATATATTACATAATATGTTTTATTAATGAAACAACAAAAAAAGTTCACTAAAAGTTCACCAAAAAAGTTCTTTAAACCATTATCAAAAACACAAAAAGAATATTTATCGTTGTTTTCTGGAGAAAAATATGATTATCCTCTTACACCTGAACAAATAGCAAAACAAAGAAAGGTAAGTTTAGAAGCTGTTTGGAAAATGCGAAGAAAATTAATTAATTTAGGTGTTTTTTCAAAAGGTTTTCAAAAAGTTCATAAAAGTAAGGTAACCCAACAACCTATTTTTAAAGGAAATTCTTACATCAGACGACACGCAGAACATTGGAATATTAGAATTATTTGGTCTGGAAATTTCTACCAAAAATTATTAAAAAAAGCAAATAGAATTACAAGAGAAAACAACACAATAACTTTGCATAAAAGAACAATTAATATATATTCAAAAAATGATTTTAAAGCAGATGATATAGATAAGGCAGATTATAATGCACAGGAATATTGGCTTAGATTTTTCATGTTTCTACAAGATGAATTAGGAATAATAATTCTAAAAGAAAGGAGAGATAATATTAAACTTTGTAGAATTCACTACGCAGATGTTCATAATGGAGTTGCAAAGAAATTCAGGCAAGATAAAAACAAATTAAGGATTTATGATATGGAAGATGGAAAATTAAGATTGATTACAGATTATTCTAATTTAACTGATGAATTAGAAACACAACATCCATCAAAAGCATCAGAAGATATGAAACGAATTAAAAACCAAAAAGTAACTAAAAAACAACTTATTGATTTCATGGATAATGACCCACCAACTAATACAGAACTAGCTAATATTCTCAAATCCTCTTTGAATTTACAGGTTCAAACACAAGAACAATTAAAAGTAATTGCACTTGCATTTGAATCAAATGCAAAGCAGATTAATTCGCTTGTAAAAACTCTTTCAATATTAATTCCTAAAGAGCAAAAAGATTTGAGAAAATATAAAATGGGTAAATTTAACCCACAGGAGAGTGGTATATTATGAAAATTTGTTCAATATGTAAAGTTGAAGCAATAAATTTAGGAAATAAATTATGGTTATGTCCTCGTTGTAGAAATTATTATGTTGAAGGAATGACTAAAAAGGAAGCAATTGCTTCAATTAAAATTACAAAACCAATTTTTTTGGATAAAATTAATCCTTTAAAGAAAAAATTAATTGCAATAAGTCAATGTTGTGATTTGCCAATTAATGTATAAAAATGAAACTAAAAATTTGTAAGAACTGTAAACACCAAAAAGAAGAAACTGAATTCTTTTGGAAAAGACATGAAAGAAGAATTTGTAGAGATTGTATAAAAAAAGCAATTAAATTAAAAAAAAGAAAATTAAATTACTATAAATAATATTAATATTATTATAACTTATGATTTTTTATTAAAACTTTTACTAAATTTAAAGGCAAATAATAACCTTTATAAGTATGTGAAAGTATGTTAAAATATGAAAACACAATTAATTTTAGGATGCAAAATAAAAGAAAACACAGTAGAAACAAAAGCACTTCAGAGATTTGAACAAAGAAAAACACTTGAAGAAAAAGATTTCTTTGCACAATATGGAATTAAAAATATTAATCCAACATTTAAACAAAAGGAAGTTGATCTACAAATTAAAAAAATATTATAATCATGGCAGATGACGACCAAAAAGAAAATCCTGAAACCAAAACCTGATGAAGAATCTAAAGATGAAGAAAACAAAGATTAAAAATATTCTTACATTTTTAGATTTAAAGGGGTTGAGCGAAAGTCCAATCCCCTTTTTTTTATAATCAAAAATGAAAAACTTTGATAAAATATACGAAATTGTTGAAAAAATGTTGGAAGAATCAATAAACGCAAGAAATGATGATACACATTTATATTTTAGATTATTAAGACACTTAGGTTTTCCAGTAAAATTTTATCAAAGATGGATTAGAAATGGGAAAAATATCTTTTGCTGAATTTTATGAATTACCTTCATTTGCAACAATCGTAAGATGCAGAAGAAAAATCCAACATATGATGAAGAAAGATATTTACCAACAAGAGTTGATGTTATTACAGCAAGAAAATTTCAAGAAGTACAAATAAGACACTATTTTTCAAAACATGCACCACATATTTTAAAAACATATAAAAGACAAATGTATAGCGAAAATACAGTTCTTAATTTTTAATTCGGAAAATATTAAATATGATAAAGTATTATTTTATAGTATAGGTTAGTATTAAAGTAGAAATGGTAAGAGAAATAACAAAAGACAGAATAACAATTACAATAGATAAAAAATTGCTTGAATGGATTGACAAAAAAATAAAAGAAAAGATTTTTGCTAATAGAAGTCATGCAATTGAATTTGCTATTACTAAAAATTTAAAAAATGATAAGTAATTTAAGAAAAATAGGAATAATTTTTATTATACTTTCAATGATAGCTGGAATTATTGTTATTTTAGTTATGTTAAATCAAATAGATTATAATAATGGTAATAAAATTGAACAAACTGAACAAGAAACAGAAACAAAACTAATAAGTTTATATTTTATAATAAAAATAGGTTCAGGATTATGTATTATTTTAGGAATATTTTTATTTCTTATTTATAGAAAACGAATATTAAATAGATGGAAAATAGGGAATATAAAAATATTGACACCAGATGAAGGCGCAGAAGCAGTTGAAAAATGGTTCAAAAACAAATGTGCAATGTCTGTAACAGTTCAACTTAAACAAAGTTATTATGCTAATGTAACATCTGGAGAAGATAAACTTGCTGATTATTGGGTAACGGATAACTTTTCAAAGAAATTTATATTAGTTACAGCGCCTTTATCAAGAGGATTATCAGCAATACTTGGAGGAGATATAATAAAACATCATGAATCACTTAAATCAGACGATAAAGCAAAAATAAAAAGATTTTCTCCAAAAGAAGCATCAGATCCAGATTTAGAATATTTAAAAGAAAATCAACCAGAAGTTTTTACAGAAATAAAACAAGCACAATTAAGAAAAAAACTACTTGAAAAAAAAGAAGAACCTAAAACAGAAACAAAAATAAAACCTAAAAAAGATAAAAAATGAAAAAATTATTACTACTGCTAATATTAATAATATTATTATTTAATCCGATTTATGCATATGATTTTGAAAGAACAATCAAAACATCTGAATTACCTTATAATAAAACACAAACATATGGATTAAATATAAACACATCAATAGATACACTTTATTTAGAATCTTCAACAAGTTGGATTTCAGTTCCTGAAACAATAAATGTAAACAATCAACAAAATATTATGTTTAATGTATCAATTTTAATTCCAGAACATATAAATTCACAAATTTACAAAGAAAGTATAATAATAAATAGTGATGTTGAAGAAACTAATTTTACTTTTTATTTTAATATAATAGATGATGAAAATATAAGTTTAGAAAAAACCGATTTAACTATTGAAGTAAGAGATGTAATAACAGAACAAATATTACAGAATATAAATTTAGAATTGACAGAATTAACGAATGATATTAATGTATATAATGGAACAACAGCAGAAAATGGAAGATATACATTTACTAATATTAAAATGAATCTTTGGTCTTTATATATTTATGCAACTGATTATGAAAAAAATATAAAAATAAATCTAAATGAAATAAATAAGTTAAAAATAGTATATACTTTAAATAATTCAGTAAACTTAGAACAATTAGAATCTAATTTAAAAAGAAAGATTCTAGCAAAATTAATAGAAGAAGAAATGAATGAATTAATAGATTTACAATCAAGTAATACTATTTTTGTGAATAATACAATTTTTGAACCAGTTTATGTAAATAAAGATGCTTATTATGAAAGTTTAAAAATGAATCCAGAAAATGTAAAAAACCTTGAAAACAGTATTAATTCATGGAAAAATCAAACACTTGAATCAAATTCCTTACTTAGATCTTGTCAAGATACAAATAAATATTTAAATGGAAATCTTCAAGATTGTATAGAAGAAAAAAATCAACAAAAAAAGCAAAATATATACAATATTTTAAAATTAATTGGAATAGAATTTATAATTATTTTAATTGGATGTATAGTCTACTTTTCAATAAAAAAAGCAGATATTAGTCTAATGGGATAAAAAAATGGAAAATAATAGAAATGAATATATAGACACAAGAAAGATGAAAGTATTTGAAATGCATATAGGCAAATTTGTAACAATGGGCAGATTTATAAAATCAAAACCAGCAGTATATCAAGAAGAAAATAGAAGATCTGAATTACATTTTTTAAAACATCCAAAAAATCCATTTAGAAAAATATCAGTAATTTGTCATGATATAGATGATTATATTGATCTTCCAATTAAAGATGATGATAGTGTTATTGGAACTTTAAGAATATATCCTTATGATGAAAAAGGCAATAGAATAACAAATTTATTTTCATGGAAACAAAATGTAGACATTAAACGATTAATAGAAGAAAATGCAAGATTAAAAGCAATAATTAGTGCAACAAGAGAAGAAAATTTACAAGCTTCACAATCAAAAGATAAGCAAGTAACAAAAGTTCTTGATGATTTTCAAAAAATAAAGAAAATAGCATATTTTCCAAAATCTGATGGAGATGGAGGAGATAATAAATGAGCAGTTTTTTAGATAAAGAAAATTATTCTGCACTTAAAAAAATGATAGTTAAAGATAAAGAACAATTAAATATAGATCTAAATATAACAAACTGGAAATTTAAAAATCCAGAAAATATTAATGAGAATTTAGAATTACATGCATATCTTAAAAAAATAAAGGAGTTATACATTGATTTAAGATATGAAAAATCAACTAAATTAGCAATAAGTTTGATAGATCAAATATGTATAAGAATAGAAACAGAAACAAAAAAAAGAATTTTAAATCCTTTATTAACAGCAATTGAATTAATAAAAAAACTTGAAACATCACATATAGATGCAGATAATGAAATAAAAGAACTAAAAAAATTAATTCAAGAAAATAAAGAATTCAAAAATAAAGTAGAATTATTTGATTCGTTTAGTTCAAATCCAAAACTTTTCATGGAAAAATTTGAAGAATATAAAGAAAAATTAAATGAAATCCTAAAAGAAAAACTTGGAGAAGGAGATATAACTGCTAAAAAAATTTCATCAACATTAAATATAATTGTAACAGACGAAGATTTTGCAAATAATTTATTATTTAAAATTGCATCAAATAAGGTAAGAAAAGAATGGAAAGACAAACATCTTCTTTAGATTTAGAAGAAAAAAAAGACATTATTTGGGAATTACATGAAGCATTACTAAAAGATAAAGGTGTAGATGTAGACTTTTATTTAAAAAATAATGAAATGCCCCTTGGAACATTATCAAAACCAGCATGGATGTTTAAAGGAGATATACCAAAAGAAGAAGTTTATTCTATACCTATGTCAAAACCATATGAACCAGAACCAGCAATGTGTCTTGGAATTGCAGGATGTGGAAAAACTTATTTTATGAAAAGAGCAATGTATTATTATTACAAAAAAGGTTATAATACATTTATTTTTGAACCAAAAGAAGAAGAATGGATTAATGCAAGAAACAAACCAGCAAATAGAGGACTAGCACCAAATGAGAAACCTGATTCAATAGACATTATTGGATTAGCACCAAGTTATATTTTTGTAAAACATCCAATAAATTCTCTTGGAAAAAATTATATTAATGTTAGCTTAAATTTAAAAAAATTAAGACATCAAGATTATAGAGAATTTTGGGTATCTTTAGGATTAACAGAATATACAACAGACTGGGTAAGAGAAAAATTAGAAAAATATTCAACAATTAATGATTTTATTGATATGCTTAAAACTTCAAAAGAGTTAGGAAGCGCTGGAAAACATTTATATAATCGTTTATCTCCATTAAAAAATGATATTTTATTTAATAAAGTATATTATAAAAAAATAGTAGATACTGTTTATAAAATAGACTTTAAAGAATTAGATTCAGAATTAATTAAACTATTATGGAAAAAAAGAAAAGCAATTTTATTAACATTTGTATACCCAGATAAAAGATATTTACCAGCTTATTTCTATTATATGATGAAAACATTTCATGATATTACTATTGAATATGAATTTAAAAATGAGGGAAAAATACATAAAAAATTTATTGGTATAGATGATTGTAATTATTTTGTTCCTATAAATTCAAATAATCCTGCTGTTGAGATGGGTATAATCTCTTTAGTAACTTGGAGAAAACATGGTTTTGAAATGTGGTTTGCAACACAGCATCCAAAGATGGTAAATGAGCAAATTATTGCAAATTGTAAGCATTTTTTTATTTATAATATTGGTCTTCCTGAATCTATGAAATTCATAATAAAAGATCCTAAAATATACAAATTAATTCTTAATTTAAAATATAATATCCATAAAAAAATAGTTCAAGTTATGCATCTTCAAGCAGATGGAAAAACCTATAAAATATTTTATCCATTTTTAAGTCCAATTGGACATTTTAAAAGTACTGAAGGGAAATAATGGAAAAAGATAAAAATTGTAAAAATTGTATGCATTTAAAAGGAAAATTCAATAAATATATTATAATTTGTAGTTTTTATAATGTAATAAAAAAACCAAAATACTATTGTAAAGACTTTAAAAAAAAGGAGAATAATAATGAAAAATCCATTTAAAAGAAAATTAAATAGTTATGAATTACTTATTCAACTAAAAAAATTATTTAGTGAATTAGGATTACATGACATAAAGATTATTGAACAAGAACTTACAAAAGAAATAAAAAAGAAAAATAGAAAAGAATATATGAAACAATTAGAACAAGCAACAATTAATCATATGTTTATTAAAAAAAGAAACCAAGATATAATTAAGCAAATGGAAATTATCAAATCAAAAGAAGACAAATTAGAAGAAAATGGTATTAAAATTACAGATAAAGAAGAAGAAAACTTGCTTGAAATAAAAGAAATAAAACCAATAAAAGAAACACCACAAAAAGTTAATTTTATAGGTGATTGGGGAGAATTAATTAGTCCATTAATGAAAAAAACTTACAACGAAGAAAAAGATGAATACAGAAACCACATTAAATTAAATATAGAATCTAAAAATGAACTAGAACAAATTAAATTTTTAAATCAAGAGACAAAAGAAGCGATTGAACCATATCAAGAAGAAGTTATTCAAGAGTTTATGGAGAAAATTGAAAATGGAAAAACAGATTAATTTAAAAGAAACAATGAAGTTGCAACTTTTGATATTTTGTCCGATTTGCAAAGGAAATCTTCTTTCTAAAGATAATCAAAATTTTATTTGTAGAAACTGTAAAAAAGTGTTTAATTTATATTTAAAAGAAAATAAAAAAGTAAAAGTAGAAGTACAAAAGCAGAAGATACCGAGTTATTTAGGATAAAAAATGAATAAAAAAGATTTAGATGACAAACTTACAGAAACTAAATATAATACACGATTAGAAGTTATACAAGAAGTAAGGACTTTTAATAAAGATTATATTGAAAATGAAGCGTTGAACTTGTATTTGAATGACTTACAAAGTCATTATATATTTGAATATAGGAAAATAAAAGGAGATGATGTGAAAAATGGATAAAAAACAAACTAAAAAAGAAGCTCCACCATTCTTATTTTTAAAAATATTTTCTATTGGAATTGTTTTTTTTATACTTACAATTATTTTTTTTAATTGTGTAGCAACAGATGAAATTAAAGAAATTAAAGAAGACATCAAATTATGTCAAGAATATTGCAATCAAAAAATACAAGAAAAAGGAGAATTAATAGATAAGTGCGTATTTGAATATCAATCTGAACCAACCAATGTTGAGCATGAAGAATGGGAACTGTTCCATTGTAAAATATATTACAAAGATGGTCATACTTATGGAAAATTTGTAGGGAATTTATAATGAAAAAAAGAACATACATTGTAGTTGATGAGAATAATAGAGATACAAAACATCAATTTAAAGGAATATATCCATGTAGAACAGCAAAAAAACTTGCTTCAAGAGGTTACACAGAAATTAGATTAAGACAAACAACAAAGAAAACAATTCATATTTTTAAAGGTTGGAGAACTGAAAAAGACACTTCAGATTCTACATTGGAATGGCTAAGAAAGATTAAATTTGTAGGTCATGCCAAAAAAGTAAGAATAGAAAGGATTAAATAAACTCCTTGTTATATTACAAGTAATTAGTCAATCTGCCGATTTCTATATGACTTAAAAAGAGAATTTTTGAAATGAAAAAAATAAAGTAGATTATATATATTGTGCGTGGTGTGAACGAGTATAATTGTTTACTGAACACTAGACATTATGACGTAAGATACTTAAACAATCAATTTCATTTTAAATTACGAATGAAAAACGGATTTACTTTTGTTAAATGGGCTGGCGGAAAAACACAATTATTGTCTCAATTTGAAGAATTTATTCCAAAAGAATTTAATAAATATATTGAGCCTTTTGTTGGTGGGGGTGCTGTCTTCTTTCATATTCTTTCTAAATTTCCAAATAAGGAAACAATAATTTCAGATAATAATTTTGAACTAATTAATACTTATGAAATAATTCGAGATAATTTAATTGAATTTATTTCGTTGATTTCAAAACATAAAGAAAAACATAATAAAAATTATTATTATATTGTTCGTGCACTAGAAAAACAAAAATTATCTAAAGTTGAAAGAGCAGCGAGATTTGTTTATTTGAATAAAACTTGTTTCAATGGATTATATCGAGAAAATTCGAAAGGAAATTTTAATGTTCCAATTGGAAGTTATAATAATCCGCAGATTTTTGATATAGAAAGATTAAAAAAAATAAATAAATTTCTTTCTAAAACTAAAATTAAAAATCAATCATTTGAAAAAGTATTAGACGATGCACAAGAAGGAGATTTTGTTTACTTTGATCCACCTTATTATCCACTCAATGAAACAAGTTTCACAAAATATTTGAAAGATGATTTTGGAAAAGAAAATCATATTAAACTTGCGGAAATATTTAAAAAATTAGATAAAAAAGGCGTTTTAGTTATGTTAAGCAATAGCAATACAGAATTTATTAAAAAATTATATATTGATTATAAACAACAGTTAGTTAAAGCAAGAAGAAGTATAAATTCTAATGGAAGGAAAAGAGGAAAAATAAATGAAGTTGTTATTATGAATTATTAATATATAAAAATGACTAAAAAAGAAGTACTATCTAATCCACACGATATAGAAATTTATGTAAAAGCATTTGATAAAGGATTTGAAGAAGGAGCAAAAGCCGAAAGAGAAAGATTACAAAATGTTATTGATAGAATTCGTTTAAGAACTCGAAATTATATTGATAATGATGGAGCAAGAAGATTATTAAATTAAATTGAGAAAGAAGTAATACAAAAACATTCAGGAGATGATGTGAAAAATGGATAAAAAACAAACTAAAAAAGAAGCTCCACCATTCTTATTTTTAAAAATATTTTCT
>Ga0307928_10000475_pt1 | contig 30240 bp, 42 predicted proteins | sample AceLakmetagen232_FD_201815 | JGI IMG/M metagenome (GOLD analysis project Ga0307928, IMG submission 201815) | Saline water microbial communities from Ace Lake, Antarctica - #232 | ecosystem: Environmental > Aquatic > Non-marine Saline and Alkaline > Saline | place: Antarctica: Ace Lake... | reverse complement strand
AATTTCATCTTCAATATATGTTGCTGGGATTTGAAAATTAATAGCAAGTGGTGATGAATCTTTTGCATTAACTCCACGCTCCCAAGTTAAAGTATTTCCTGAACCCTGCATATATGTATTACTGTCAACAGAACTTTTTTGAAGTTCTCCTAGTAATTGATTACTTGTTTTTAAAACTGTAGAAAATGCCGAGTTTGTAACCTGTAATGACAAGTATTCTCTACTTCCAATAATTCCTCTTTCTTTCCCAACAACTCTAACTTCTTCATTATCTAAATCTTTATCTTGTGAATTTAAAGTGATTACATCACCGGTATCAATATCAGCATCAAGATTCATAACCTCAAAATCATATACTTTTAAAGGGTCTTTAATTTTTGGAACTTCAATATTTGCTCGAGCATTTGCTTCAGCAACACTGATTATAGAACGATCAATAATTACTTGTTTAATTATACCATAAGTTGATTGAGAACCAGCATCTACCCCTTGAGCGTCATCGCTTTCAATTTGATTTTCACCATCTCCTTTACCATAAACCTTAACCCAATTACCTTTTGGATATGCTGTAGACACACGAATATTCTTTATATGAATTCCATCGTTTAATGTAGCAACTGAAGTTGTACTTCCACGATGGTCTAAGATATTTACTTCATCATTATCATATCTTATTTGAATATCCTGTCCTGTCTTAGTTGATAGATTACCTAGAGCGCTCCATAAACTTTGTGCTTTGTCAAGTCTAAAATCAATGTTAGCTCCAGCATTAATAATCCCATCAGTGTAATAATTACTTTCAGAAATAATATCAAATGCAATATCAACACTATCTTCTCCAACCCATGGAGAATTGGCATAAGCTCCTTTCTCTTGAACTAATCGGATTTCAAATCCTGATATATGAATAACCTGACCACCTGCGTCTAGGCTATCAGTTTTATCAATGATACCTTTAAATTCGAGATCCCCATTTCTAGATATCTCTACTTCAGCACCCATTGTAAGAAGTCCTCTTTTAATAGCACCAGTTCCAGAAAATTTTAATTCTCCTTCATTAATGTCATTTAATTTATCAGTATATCTAAGACCAATATCTATTTGGTTTTCAACCGTACCAACATCTGAACCGCTTGTGACTTTAACAATATAATTTCCCATTTAACCTGACCATCCGTTTCTGAATTTAACAGTAAATCCAGCATCTAGATTTCCAACTGAAATTGTAGAAGTACTTCCAGCAGCTGCCAATTGTATTAATCCAAAACCAGTAGTTGTTTGTACAGTTTTTATTTGTGCTCCTGCAACTGTAGCATAATTATATTCTGTAACGTAAATTCCAGAACCTGAATCAACCATTTTTACAAATGTAACCACAACTGTTTGACCTGTAGTTAAACTAGCAGCTGGTATTTTTATAGCGTTTCCTTCAGCATCGCTAATTGTAATATCAGCAGCTCCGCTTGTGACATCCCCAGATATTTCTTCAATAAATGTAGTTACATCTCCGCCATTAGTTAATTGTCCACCACCGTTTGTGTAAGTCTGTTGTGTATTATCGAATAATATACCAATAATTGTTTGATATGTAGCAACGTAATCTATAAAATTAGTCCTTCCACCGCTGTTTGTTTTCTTTATCTGTCTGCCAATACCTAAATAGAACTTGTCAGTCTCAAAGTAAAGCTTTTTAAGCTGTGTATTTTCTTGAATGTGTCTTCTGAGATTACGATAATTTGCTAGCTTAGTAGAGCCATCCATGTGTCCTGTAAGGATAATACTTAATGGATTAATTCCACCACCGCTAATTGCAATATGATGTCTCTGATATGCTATATTAGAGAATGTAAAGTTGGCATCTAACGTGTCGTCAAATGTATTTGGATTATGCGGAAACGTGAATGCATCAGCAGTTCCTGCGTAGTTTTCTATTTTCATGACCATAGTGCATCCCACCATCTAAGCATAAAAGCTTTTCTTGAATCTTCAGATTTTATCATTTGAAGCTCACCACCAGGAGTTGGCCGAAATCCTTCTGCTGCTATTTCAGAAGCAGATTGATCTACAGAAGCTAATGCTTGTAAACTTCCAGGAACTTGTTCAGCTTCTTCTGTTAAAAATTGTCTAGATTTTCCTGATACATGTTCACCGGCTTTTGCGCCAACATATCCAGTAACAGCAACCGCTGCTAATGCAGCTAACATTGGGGCTGAAACTGCACCACCTAGTGCTGTAACTAATGCTGTTAATGCTTTAATACCAACAAGTGAACCAGCTGTTATTAAGAACCCTTTTGTAATATCTGGATGTGCATCAACAAAACTTACAAATTTTGTAAAGCTTTCTGCAAATTTATTAAAGAACGGTTGTAATTGTTGGCCTAGAACTCTGGATAATCTTCCAAATTCTACACCAATCTTTGCCATTGCTGGTGCAACAGCTGGTGCACTTTTTGCTAATCCAATCATTGCAGCTAATCCGACAGATGCAATAAGACCTAACCCTTTACCAACTTGTGCAGTAGCTTGTCCTATTCTCTGCATATCAGAACCAAATGACTTTGCACTAGACTTAACTCTATCAAATCCTCGTTTCATTCTCACGAATCCACGGTCAATCATTGTTGTATCGATTGAACCTGTTATAGTTAATTCTCCTGCTTCTACCATTTAAAATCTCACCTTCGCCATTAATGCATTAACTGCTGATTGTCTAACAGCTTTTTTATTGATTTCGTTATCGATTTCAATACAATTAATTATGTCTTTTGTAAAGTTTTTCCTGAACTCTCGAGGAGATATTCCGTTTTTCCAATTAACGTACATCTGCCAATTAAATTGACTTTGTTTATCTGATATTATAAAGCCTTGTTTTGGGTCACAGTATTGGATGGCTCGATAGAGTCTTTTTTTTTTACAACATCTAGCTTATCAATTTTTGCTATTGCTTGGAATATCTTATCAAACATTGTTGGATGTAATTTTTTAAATAGATCCCATTTCTGATCATTGTTTAAAGAAGACCATTCTAATTCTAGTCCTATAAACTTTCTAATTGTTTCCTTATCATATGGTACTTTTTTAATGTTTCGAACTTTACATTTATTAAGTTTCGAAAAATCAGGTTTTGATTTTCCATCCTCTCCCATTATAATATATTCATTTATCCAATCGTTTTCCTCACCAGCTGTTACTGGTTTGTATGAAAATTTCTTTTCATCGATTATAAATTCAACAACATCTTCATTTACAAAATCTTCGTCATACATTTTATTACCCCTAATAAGTTGATATGTCATCTCTTGCCACTACAGAACTAAAAGTATCTGTATTAAATACAAGATCTACATTTGTCACACCATCAATTGTTGTTGGTGCTACTCCTTCATAAACATAAAAATCACCGAATGTAAATAACATCTGGTCGTTACCAGTTCCATCTTTATCAAACAATAAAGTGTTAGTACTTCCAACAACTGCTCGAGATACCCACATATCATAGAACGTTTTATCTTTAATATTTACATTCATTCGACCAGTAATTCTGAATACTTTCGGAATTGGTTCTCCAAGATTTGCGTCTAATGTACTATTGCAGTATCGAGAATCATTCTCATCAATACCAACTTCTATAGTCATTTCTCCATTGTTGACTTCAACAATCTCGTTACCATTAAGTGTTAATTTTGCCATCCGGTATTGGAATGGGTCTTTAGTTAAAGCACTTAAACTTGTAACAGATGAACCTTGTGTAACTGTTTGTGCTACACAATTTAATGCAACATTAATAAATCCATCACTACCTTCTCCTGTAGCTTTTGACCAGGATAGAGTTGCACTCTTTGCGACATTTCCAGCTAATGTTAAAACGTGACTTGTAGTATGTCGTTTAGCCCATTCTAAATTATAGGATAAGATAGAATTACGAACTGTGAATGTATGTGTTTTTGTACCGCTATCGTCAGCATCTGCAACAGCCATTAACCATTTAAGCCATCTCCAATTAACAGGAACAAAATTCATAGTGTATGGTAATACTAGAGGGCCTGGAACTCTGGATTCAACTGTTAATTCATCAGCACCAGCAGTTAATACTTCCTGCCATCCTGATGAAAAATCTGGTTCTATTTCCATGTTGTTTCCAACAACTTCACCACCTGACATAGTTCCACCTGAACCATAACTAGTCTCAGCAATCCAAGACATACGCTCTCTTTTTCCTATTAGAAACTCTTCAAATGCCATTTTTAATTATACCTCAATTCTCCCTAATTTTAATCCTTTAACATTGACTTCAACGATACTATGGAATGCTTGATATTCAAAACTATATGGTGCTGCACGAGCTCCAGATACTGGTCGATATGCATAGAGTTCTGGGAATAAATCAGATTCATTCTTTTCGAAAGCTCTAGTTATTCGATTGCCTAAGTACCTTGTTAAATAATTGTTTGAATATTTTCTTCCAGCAATTGCATCTGTTATATATCCATCTTTACTCCAGATATCAATTTGTAATACTGGACTACCTTCAACTGCTGCTTCATACTGTCCTAATCGATTACCAGGATTACTGACGGTAAAAATAGATATTCTAGGAAATGAACCTGCTGATAATTCCTCATCTGGTTTATCGGAATAAATCCAGTTAGTAGTTCCATATTTAAATGTGATAACAACTGCATCATTTAATGATAGTGCAGTAAAGAATGTAACTTTTTGATTTTGATAATCCCAGTAATAATCACGCCACTTGACTTGTGCCGTCCCATTAATAGTTAGCGCAGTTATACATGACGCACTTCCAGAAGGAGGAACTAATGTAATTTCAGTTTGCCCAGCGGTTGCTGTAACATTATCGGTGTCACTTGCTTCAGCTCTAGCTTTTGGATCTGTTAGACGTACTCTCAAAAAATCAGAGATTATGTCTTCAGGATCTACATAATATTCTGTCATACAAATTTCCTCTTGGAATAATAAATTAGAACCCTCTTGGGTTATATAATATATAACGATAATGTACTATTTAAATACTACTGAATTCTTCCCTTAAAAACTTAGGATACCATAGAGATTTGACTTCAAATAATGCTGGTCGCATGAAAGGTTGTGCTGTAATTCCTTCTTTAGCAATTTTTGCTCTAACTGCATAACCTATATTTTCATCGCCAAGTTTTCTTCTCGCCCAAGCTTTCAATGGATCAATCGGTGCATAGAATGGTCGGCTTCCATATTCCATCGACGCTGAATATCCAGCTCCTGAAGTTAAGAAATATTTATCTGCAAGAATCTGTGGAAATAGAGAAATCTTTTGTCTCAGTTCACCCTGGTCAGTTGGTGCTTTTTGGATTGCTAATTCTTCCATCTTAAACATGGAACGCATCAAAACACGTCTAACTGTATTTTTAGATTTTTTCTTTCCTTTATCCACACCTTTGAATTTAACATTAAACTTGAGCATTTTTCTGTATTATGAAGCCCTTGAAATCAATTTCTCCAGTGACTTGCTCTCCTTCCATTTGATTGGTAACTCGCCATTGTGTAGAATTATATGTTATTGCATCATGAAGTTCTATATCTGCTGAATTTTCAACAAATAACATACCATCTCCAACCTTGACATCTCCAAGGTTCAAGTGAAGTAGGTCTTTTTTGGTAACCCACTGTATGTCAGCTTTATAGGTCTTTGTAGCAGTAGTTGAACCTGTTACTCTGTCCATAGAATCTTTTGTTTCAGTGGTGCGAGTTCGAACTACAGTAGTACAGAAATCATTAAGATAACTTAATGTGTCTGCTCTAAACTGCTCGATATCGCTTCCAGTTAATCTCGTTGTTACCATTTTATACACAAAAGAATCGTGGGCCCATGTCTTCAGTTATTTGAAGAATTCTAGCTTTCATCTGGTCAATCGATTCTCTAATATTAACATATACCTGACCTCGAGAGAAATTCTTTCGACCTAAACTATAAGTACTAATATCTTTATATGAACCACCTGAAATATTAACAAGTGCCATCATTCCAGTAACTAATGCACAGAGTTCCTGGATTAATACAGGTACTGTATCATATCCATGAATAAATGTTATCTTGATATTCCGTTTTCCATTAGGAATTGATTGTGAATTTAATACCACTCGGCCTTCATCATCTAAACTAATATAATCAGAATCAACTGTCATATCAACAGTTCCAGTTCTACTAAGATACTCAACAGTAGTTATAGATGTAATTCCTTTATAATCTAATTCAAATTCTGGTGCTTCTTCAATTTGGAATCCAAAAGGTCTATTTGTTTGTGGATATCCGGAATCGTAACCATCAAAATACTGAATACTCGTTTTATCAGTACCCCAATAATTCCCAGTTAATTTATCAACTTCAGCTTGAGCCATCGGTAAATATGTAGCTAAGATAGTGTCAGATTGCTTTGGTGAATAAGTATAACTAATATAAAGTTCATTTGTAGACAATGCAGTAACTCCAGCTGTTAATAGTAATATTCGACCATCGTCTTTAAAAATAGTATAATGTGTGCCTTCAGTCATTTCAGATAAATTATTTGCATCATCACCGGTTGCTCCATAGTAAACAGTATATGAACCATCAATAATATTACCTTTATCTGTATCAAATGATTTATTACTTGCATCACCAGTTCCTAGACTTTCAAGTTCTATTGCAACTCCGATTCCACTAAATTGAACAGCTTGTAATGTATCACAATAATATGGACCACCGGATGCAGGTGTTGTTGATGTAACAAAATAATCCAAAGATATAGGCTGGTCGTCCCAGATTTCATTTAAGAATGTAATTGTATTAAGATCTGAATCAAATGTAAAATTAATAGTGTTTTGTAAGATAGCTTCTGATACTAGGATTTGCATCTGTAAAACTGTAGCGTCATCATTTCCAAGCTCATAAGTTCTATTAGCTGTGCCAGATGCACCTGTTAAATCAGTACCCGTGATTGTTTCTGATTTTGGAATATAAGTTGTCATTTTCTCCTCCTAATATATAACACACCCGTCAGTGCATAACATTGTGCATTGTTCAGTTGTACTATTTCCTGTAATTTTTATATCATTAAAATTTGTGAGGTTTCCAGTTACATTGAAAATTCCTTCTCCTAAAACTATTAAATCATTACCGTCTAAATCTACTTCTGTAGTAATTGAACAATTATCACCACAGACAACTTCCCAATCTCCTGACCCGGAATATGTACATGAATCAGATGGCACAACTTCATAAACAATTAATTCGACATTTGTATAATCAATTGTTGCTGTTCCTACTTCTCCTGTTAATGCGACATCAGTATAATCAACACCGGATGCTGAAGTAATCATGATAGATATCATTATAAAATAAATTAAATATTTCATGGTACGGTTATATTGGTGGCACAAGTTGTATTTTGTAAAACTGAACCTATAGTCCACGCCCAACAAGCACTCCAAATTCCTCCATAAACTTCATCAATCCAATTTCCAGTTGAATTAGAAAGAACATTATCTAATGATACATTTGTCAATTGATCTGTTAACATAATTACACCGTTTTCTACAACAGTCCCATTGACATATTTTGTAGTTCCCTGCATATTATATAAATCTAAACTTACATTTAATGCTTCACTTGTGGCTGTTGAAGTTTCATTTGTAAAAGTTGTATCGATACATCCAAGATATATTGAAGTATACCCAGTTCCAGTTACTAAAGCATCAGCGTCTGGTAATAAACAATCATGTGATGTTGCCCCTGTAGTTGTACAATTTCTATCATTATCCATAGTTGTCCAGTTTTCATCAACCGTATTAATTCTACAATATGCTGGTAAAAATGTATCAAATGTAATTCGTGGAGTTTTATTTCTTGTTGAAATAGCAACATCACCATTTCCGTCACGCCAGGCAGTTGTGTTTTGTCCTGTAAAAGCGTTTGTAAAATTATAAGTTGCATTATTAATAACTGGTTCTAATGGACTAGATTCTTCAAATCCTAACTTTAAACCATAATCTCTGGCGAAAGGATTCCCCCAAGTATTAGGATTATATGTTGCATCTATATCTGTATCAGTGTCTGAATCAGCACAACCTGCAGTTATAGTTCCTTGAGTCCAATAATTATTTGCTACTTCAGCTCCTTTATTTGCTGTTGTCCAAACAATCCAAAAAGGAGTATCTGCATTCATTTCATAACTAGAATTAAACACACAAGTATTCCACGCGCTAGTGTTACCCGTATCTATAGTTCCTTCTAACAAAATTGTTGCTGATGGTTCACCTGATCCGTCATCTGGTCTTAACTGACAAACTGCTTGACCTGGAGTTCCAACTTTAGAATATAAATATGTTGTAGCGTTAATTATACTATTAGTTGAATTAATAGAAAAATTAGAAGCATCCAAATAAAAATTATTATTAGAAAATATTCCTAATACCTGACCATCACTATCAACAGTAGGACAAACATCATACTCAGTCCAAGCATTTACCGTTCCTACTAGCAACACTAGTAATAAAACCCAAATTAATATTTTATGTTTCATCCTATTATTATTGACGAGGTTTGACCCTGTATTATAATGTGCGTTGAATTATCTGTTATATAATGATTTGTTGAATTAGTTTCTAATTTAATATATTCAACTGTTAAATTTGTGTCCATTATATAATTACCAGTTCCGAAAGTTCCAGTTGTTACTTGACTAGCTGGATATGTTAATGCATCAGATTGGGTTGTATTATAATAATTTCCTTCATCCGCACTCCAATTTCCTAGGGTATCAACAACTGCTGATGTGTAGTAATCTGATTTATCCGCACTCCAATTTCCTAGGGTATCAACAACTGCTGATGTGTAGTAATCTGATTTATCCGCACTCCAATTTCCTAGGGTATCAACAACTGCTGATGTGTAGTAATCTGATTTATCTGCAGTCCAGTTTCCTAGGGTATCAATAATTGATTGTGTGTAATATAATGTGTTAGTATATGTTGTATTAAGATCCCACACATTATTTGTTATATTTATTGCAATACTTCCAGTATGACTTGCATTTACTCGGGTATCAATTGTTGTATTAAGTAATGTTTTATTAAATGTTAAATCAGCATCTCCGGAAACAGTATTTCCACCTAACCAGTTGTCACTAGAGTTAGTTAAGACAGCAGTAATAGTACCACTACCTGCCGGAGTCCCACAAGACAGTGAGCCATTATCCAATATCTCATTAATAAAATCACTACCACTACAAGTATTCGGTGTAATTTCTTTTTGGAAAGTCGCATTTACATAAGTTTCCATAGATATATTTGAAGCAATAACAATAATATCAATAGTTTCATTTAATTTTGTTTCATTTAAAGTAGCTGTAGTTCCAACCATATAGATATAAATACCGTCGACAGCTGTGATAAATTTGTTTGTTAAGTAACTCCAATCCACAAATCCTTTAAATCTATTAGCAGTCACGTTATTAGTTACTGTAAGATTTACTAGTGTTCCAACTTGAGTAATATTTCTAGGTTCATCCAAATCATCCCAATACTCAGAACTGTTTGCTGTCGTAGCTGAATCAGAAAAATCAGAGTAATTAGCATAACTAGAATAATTAGCTAATGTTGAATAATTTGAATAACTAGAATAATTTGCAGTAGATACTCCAGTTCCTGAGTCTATTACTTTATTACCGTCTTGATAAAATGCAGTAGCATTAATTTGCCAACTATCATTTATTGTACGATTTCTCATAACAATATCACTTGATGGTGTCCAAGCTACCGCTATCGGAATTAATAACAATACAAGGATTATTAATAAAAGTTTATTCTTCATCTTGTAGTTCTAAAATATATTTTACTCTCTTTGCTTCAGTTTTAAGTGTTTTAATTATTGTATTAGCAACACCATGTTTCTTTAACAAATCAAGAAGTGATTCTTCATCAAATCTTTTTAAAGCTGATTTTGAAAATCGAGGTATTATAATTCTTTTTGGTTCTTCCATAACTTTTTCTGGTGTTTCTTTAACATCATGTTTGTCGATATCATATTGAACATCTGTTTCATTTGTAAGAACACATTTTGGAAGTTCTGCTGTATCTCCAGGATTAACAGAAATCCATTCTCCTTCTTGTTTAAAATTTTTAATTATATTTGATGTATTTTTAATTTTCATTTTATCCTCCTATAACTGATCTAACAATTATAGCTAATACCAGTGTCAATGCTGTTGATCCAATAACTCTATTAACTATTGTTTGTGATTTTGTTTTAGCTATTACTTTCTCAATGTTCTCAAGTTTTCTATAAATATCTTGATTCGTTACTTTAATAAAAGTTTTATCTGGCATTATGCTGCCACCACATTTCCGTTACTAGATATAGGTGCCCATCGTACCATATATTTTATTACTCCTGCTGTTATGTTGGCTGTTTTTACAGTTTGAATAACATCTTGACTGACAAGTTTTCTTGTAATTACACTTGTTAATTCAATACTTGAATCAGAATTAGCATCGTGCCATATGTCTTTAAGAGTAATAGTGTTTGCTATTGTTAGAGCGATTAGGTTTGCTGTACTTAAAGCAGTTCCAATCTCTAAAGTAGCACTTGTACCAACTAAAGATGTAGTACATACAGCTATTATTGAAAGTTCAACTATCCCTGTAACAGTAAAAAGAGTTGCAGGATTTCCCGTGCCGTTATAATCTCCTGGATCATTAGTTGTTCCACCATCAAAAGTCATATCTATCTCTAATGATTTATATTGTGGCCATTCTGGATTAGCTAATAAGTTTAAATTTGATTGAGCTACGCCCATTTGGTCATATGTATTAAAAGGTTCTACTGTCATTTTGTTACCTCGCTTTTTTATCGTCTGTTCCGTCGAGCGTTTCAGACTAAATCATGTCCTTGTACATTAACATCAATTATTTTTTCAATTTGTTCTCCAATGTTTTTCAACATATGAATTTTCTTTACTGTTCGATTAAATTCTTTTTCAAGAACATTCCCTTCAATTTGTTTACTTATCAATGACTCTTTATTAACAGATTCCATAATTTGGTTTTGTATTTTTTTTAATTGTACTGGAGCTTCAAATTTTGAAAATGTAGTTTCTACTGAATTAGTTAAAACTAAATCTCCTTTTTTATTTAATTTTACATTAAATGATTCTTTTATTTCAACCATTTTTTCCTAATTTTATGAAGCAATGATGGTTGATTTTTCCACCAACTTCGATATTGTAAATCCATATCAACATCCCGATTATACATCAAATGTTGTACCTTTTCACCATTATACATTTCATTACCGAATAATGCCATGTTATAAACTAAAATATTAAAAAATTCCCGGTATGCAGTATCTTTTTCAATAAACTGAAACAATACCAATTTCATATCCCGTAAAATCTTTTGTGACGGTCCATTAATATCATTGTTTAATTGTTCTGAATTTATACTTCCTTGATGAACATTATTTCCATTAATATAACATAATGTCCAGTCGGTAATACTTCTTTCAAAAACTTCATTAAACATTATGAAATTTCTATTTTGTGGATCATCAATTATTTTTACAGGTTTTAAATATCTTTTAAGAATCCCTAATAAAGGAATTAAAAAAATATATTTAAATTTATGAAGTCGAAACCACTTCAAGGTCTGTTGACCTTTGTTTTTTCCTGAATAAATACTCCATCCGATTTTTTCAGTGTTTTTAAAAGATTTTTTATCTTTACTCCATTTACCGATTAAAAATCTCCCATCACTGAATTTTTGCTTATATCCCAAGATATCAGACTCTTTTCAAATGAATAGTTACAACACCACCTGCTAACGATGTCATAGTTCCTGTATAGTCAAGAGCTAATCTTTCGCCATCTGCTAATTGAGTATCTGCAAGTGTAGATGAAAGTGTTAGTGATTGTACAGTATTCGCACCTGCTGCTAAATCAAGACTGCTTGAATGCATTATAGTACCTGCATTTGGTGCTAGTGTTGATGAACATTTTTTAATAGTTACGTTTGCTGAACTTGAAGCTACAGTGTGAGCTTCTTCAATAGATGTAATTTGCCAAGCATCATCCGCTACAAATATATTCTCGTCAACACTAGATGCATTAATTGGCCAATTAATTACCATTTCACTTGGTACAATAATGCTATTAACTAAGAGAGCGTCTGCTTCAGATAAATCCAGAGTATCACAATCCCATGTATAATTTTCTTTAGTATATGGTGGTGCAGCTATGTCACCACCTGGATTTGTTCTTAATCCGTTTTTAATTGCCATTTTTTGATTCTCCTCAAGGACTCGTTTCGCTACCACGTTGTGGTACGTTTCACCAAGCCATCCTTGATTGACTTGATACAGTTGTCATTAATAAAAAAGAAAAAAAATTAATTGACTTAATAGCCAATTACTGTTATATTATGGATTCCAGTTGTTATTGAACCAAGAGTTATAATACCGGTATCTGGATCCCATGTAGATGTTTTATCTGCACCTGCATCGTCCTGAACTAAAGTGTTTAAAATCCCAGTTATAACTGTTCCCTTACCGTCAGTTGCATCTGTTAACAGGTCAATTGTCCAACCTGTATCAGCTGTTGCGTCCGTCTGGATAACGATTGTTTTAAGATCGCCGGAAAATCCAATTTTTCTGAATGTTTCTACTACTGCTGTCATTTTATATTACCTCTCTACGCAATCCCATACATCTGGGATGATGCTGCTTCGAATGTATTAACAACGGTTAGATATTCTTTAAGAAGATATACAAATCCGTCTTGGTCTGTGTACTTTTCTTCGTACGTTAAATCTTGTAGCACTGCTAGGAAGATATATCGCATGTCTAAGAATAGTATTCTTTTTGACGATGCTCCTGTTGGCATAAAGATATCCTTTATGAACATTAACTGGTCAAACTCGAATGCGTCTGGAATACCAAATCCAAGAATTCCTTGTGAAGGATTTGTAACCTGTCTCTGAATATCAAGAAGCAATCCTTTCACGTAGTTGTGAGTTGTTGCGTCTGTAATAGCTAGAGTAGGGAAACCTTTCGCATTAAAAGTTGTTGCAATTTCAGCCCTGATTAATGGTAGAGTTGGATTACCACCTGCACGGTTTGTTGTGTTAGTTGTAATTAACTTAATCATACCACTAGGTTCTAGAGGAGTTGTACTTGCATCACCATTAATTAGTGCGTCTTCTTCCGCTTCATAAATAGAGTCAGTTTTAACACCAAGATCTAATTGTGTAGGGTCGATAAATCCACGCATACCAGCAATAGCAGGTCCTGAAATAAGTCCTTTAGCATAAAGGAATTTTACAGCGACTGATACTCTATCATATGTGTCATCCACAACAGCTAGTGAACCGTTTTCTGCAGCCCAGAATGCACCGCCTTTTGCAGTTAGTGGGATGTAATCGTATGTTAATCCTCTCATAGCTCGTCTTGGAGTCATGTTTCTTAGAGGGGTTTGTCTTATTGTTCTATTAACAACATTTGGGTCTGGATATACTGGAACTAAAGCTGTTCCTGCTGTACCTGCTCCGCCTGTTTGTGAATCAATAGATGCTTTCTCCATGGTTGCTTTCGCAATGTCCATTCTACTATCAACCTTATTGAATGGGTTGTAATATTCTTTAGAGAAACCACCGAATGAATCCTTATCAATTTTTCCAGCATTAAATCGTGATTGACACTTTTCAACACTGAAGCCATCTTCGTAACCTTTAAATGTAGCTTTCATTATCATAGCCTCCTTATTGTATTTTCATTATTGGAAGTTTACCAGCTTTAAATGCTTCTTCGGTATCTTCCGGAGATGTTTTACTATTATCTCCACCTTGGTCTACGAACTTTTGCTTCTCAAGAGCTTTACTTTCTACTTCTTTTACTTTTTTCTCTGCTTCAACTTTAGCTTCTTCAGCTTCTGTTTCAACTTTATCTTTAGCTTCTTCAGCTTCTGTTTTAGCTTCATCTGCCTCTTTTACAAGTTTTGCAGAGTCTTCTAAATCTTTAGTTAACTTTGTAACTTCAGTTTCTTTTTCTAAAAGAGCTTCTTTATGGGATTTCTCCAATTCAGAAACTTTCTTCTCGATAGCAGAATCAATATCTTTTTGTGTAAATTTTTCGTCCATCTTTATGGCCTCCTTTGATTTATTATATGACTTAGCAACTGCCATTGCTCTACCATGTCTGTTACTTGGTATTGCAACGAAACTCGCTTCTAGTAATTCAAGTTCTGTGAAAACTTTCATTCCATCAATTTCATCATATGTCTTAACGATAGCACCGATTGATATTCCAATCTTTGCACCCTCGTCGAGCATTCCTTTAATTTCTTTAGCTCTTGGATTAGATTTATAGAATTTAGGCTCTGCAACTAATGCAGTAAATCCATCAACTTCTTTAATACCTCTATTTGTCCACTCAGCTACGAGCATAAATACATCGTTACTGTGATTACAAAGTGCTGCTAAATATCCGTCATCTAGACCTAATTTCTCAACACATCCTTTAGATAACTTTTCGTCATCTCGATCTACAGAATTATCAGAAAGTACTGCTATATATTTACCGTTTGCCTCTTTCATGATAGGCATGAAGAGTTCGGTTGTGTATCCTTCTTGGGTTGCTTTTTCCATTTTATATAATAATGCCTTTTCATATATTTAAATACTACTCGATATTAGGATGAACGAAATGCTAAAACTGTTCTACAGTTGGGATGAAATGGGGGTGAACGGTAAGCCTTGTTTGTTTCTGGATCTATAAAATCGTCATCAAGATCTATAGGATTGTTACCGTACATCTTAAACATCCGTTGACATATTGGTGATGTCCTGTTATCAAGTACTACCATAACAATCTTCCCGCCCTCGATTCCAGACTCTTTATATCCCACAATCTTACCTTCATTCACAATTCTATTTGTTTCAGTACGTGCAATCATATCACTACGCCAATCTGTAAAATTATCGAAATCTTCAGAGATTGCTTCTTTTATCTCTTTAGTTGTTTGATTTTCATTAATTCCACTTTGTACCGTCTCAATAACTTTAGCTTGAATTTCTTTAGTAACTCCTTTAATACCAGGCCACTTTTTACCATTAATCATATAACCGTCAATTTGTTGCGATGCTAATACATTCAACTTAGATTCATATGCATCCGTGAATCCTATGTCTGTATTTAGTTCTGCTTCAGCAGATGTCAATCCAGCAATCAAGTCTGCTTTGATGAATCTCTTGATATTTTTAGCAAACGCTATTGAATTAACTGTATTGAATAGATTTGTTAAAAACTCCCCGAAATTCTTTTTAGTTTGTGATTTCTCTAGATTAATCTTATCAACTGAGGATAATACCTTCTTTTCGAATTTATCAAAAAACAATCTCAGGAAATCAGAATAATCTTCTGCTTCATCAATAATGTCATCACCTGCATCTATTTCAATAGTTTTTGTGGTTATCTCCGTAGGTTCAGATTCTACTGCCAATTCAGGAACTTCAATCATTTCATGATACTCAACAACTGTAATTGGTAATGTATTAGTACAATAATTAGTTGCGAACATATCGATAGCGTCCATTGCATCGATATCCTGTTCTCTAGCATATACTGTTATTTCTTCATAAGTCATGACAGTATAGTATTTTATATTCTCTCTACTTCTCATAACAAAAGTAAACCCAGAAGTTCCTGTCATACAATGTACAGTAGCTACATGACCGGCAAGTCTATCCTGTTCAATCTTTTTCTGAAATTCACTGAAGTTTGTTTTTAGCATTTTAATTTTTATCCGTGTGTTCGTACCACTCACCGCAAAAATTAACTGCATTCACATTTGCAGATTGGTTAGTTATACGTATAATATATGTTGATCCCTGTTTAAAAACAAGTTCTCTTTTTCTATCAATTACTCCACCATCTCTTCCAGCACCTATACTCTGTGAATAAATTAAATTACCATCCGTAGTTATAGTAGGATCTTGTAAAATAGTATTACCACTTGTGTTTCCTGAATTTCTATTATTGTTAAGTGGTGTTATTGGAGTCCCTCCAGGTGTTGCATTTAATGTAGCATCTTCAAAAATTTCAAATGTTACTCCTAATATACCAGAGACAATAAAAGTAAAATATGACCACTTTGTTGTACTCGCCATAGTTCCAACTATGTTGAGAATAGCGCCATTGCCTAAACTTTCAAACCCACAAACATAATAATGGTCACCGCTATGTATTTCAGCATGTTCATGTTCTACAATTTGTAAGTCTTGAGTAGAAGCATCAAGTTTTACTGGTTTGAGTAAAGTATCAGATATCCTTCCAAATAAAGCACTTGCCACAACACCGGCTTGTACACCGTCAAGATTATCTGTAAAAGCTGCTAATTCAATAGAATCAATTTCATTACCGTCGCTATCAATAAGGGTTACACGATGTGCTTTTGCCGGCCATTGAACAGTATCTTGTTTAACACCGTTTAACTCATCAGCTGTTGGCTCTCTGTTGACGGTCATTTAGAAATACCTCGAAACTTTTCTTGAACTGTTTATTCTTATCTTTTTCATCTTCAGGATTATTAGTAGAAGGCTTTCCATCGCCAGGGGTCGGAGACGTTGGAAAGCCTCCCATGTCCATAAAAGAACTAGTATCAAATCCTTTCTGTGGTGGCTCGTCTCCCCACTCTACCGGGTCACGTCCTTTCTTCTGTCGGAATTCATTAATTGTTAATGTCGTCATTTCTACTTCTTTAGAATCCTGTTCGAATTCAATCTTCTCTAATGCTTGGTCTCTAGGTTTGTATTCAAACTTGAGCCCGTGGTCTTCTACTTGTAGAATTTCAGTAATTAATCGTTTATTGATTTGTGATTCAAATAACTTGAAGTATGGTTTCAAAGCGTTCCTTACTGTCACACGTTCTTGACCTTCATCATTTGATTTATTCGCATTCTCAAAGAAACCTGTTTCTGTAGGACTTACACCAAATACTGCGAATACTAATTTGAAATACCACTGTTGACCATTGAGCCATTCAAGATCCCTATTAGAAGTATTTAGTTTATGGATATTCTCAATAGCCCAGTTGATGAAACCAAGTTGATGAGGTTTTCCTTTATATTGATTATTCCAGGTTCTTTTAAGTTTTCTAAGCTGGTCTCTGGATAGTTTCGGTAAACTTACTAAGATGTCAGGAATTGCGTTGTTTGTATATAGATCCTTATTATATCGAGTTCCTTGAATTAAAAGTTCTAAGACCTGCTGGACTGCTTGAACTGGTGCAAAACCATAAACTGAATAAGATTTCTTATTCATCATTAAATACACAATCTCTTCTTTCTCAAATCTCGTTGGGTTCTGTCGAGGGTGTTTAAATGAATACTGCCAGTAGTTCAGGAGATTCTTGTGAATGTCAACTTGTTTAAGCATACTTGAACCATCAACTGCTTTAACTCTCACAAGCTCCCTTTGTCCTAAAGGTTTTAACACAAGGCCAGTATCAACTGATATTACTTTACCCCATGCGTCATAAATAGGTACATCACCTATAGTGTATGACCCATTAGAATATACGAGATTCCATGCACCTGCGTCAATTTCACCAATGTCAGTGATTGATTCAGAATTCACGTCGTCAATGGTCTCATCATTATCATTAATATTATTTAAGAAATCAGTTACTTTCTTGATGTCCTCATCTCTGTCAGATAAATCTTTGTCATCTACTTTAAGAATTTCCCAATTTGTTGTGGATACTTGTTTCTTGAATGTATTAAGAACCATCTGCACCCACGGGGATGCTGCGAGTTTACGCATTTTGTTAGTATCAACTTGTCTAGGCTGCCCTAAACGTGAAGAAAAGAACCATTGTGGATATATCGCTTCTCTATCATTAGGATCTTGCGAGCCAGTATAGTTTAATTGGGAAAGCCCAATCTCTTGATTTCCTACCGGAGTTGATGGAATTATTCTCTTACCTAGTGTTACAGCGTTAGAAGCAAATTGTTTGAATAGGTTCATTTTAATTAATAATGTCAATTCATATATTTAAATACTACTCAGAATCGTTCTTAATTATTATTTCTGCAGCCTTTAACATCTTATCAGATACTGGATTTTGTTTAGCTTGTTCTTCTTCTTGCTTTCCGTACATTCCGCTTTTTCTCCAAATGAAACCCAAACCAAACAATCCAAATACAGTACCAAGAGTAAACGCACCAATCCAGGTATTAGATAAATTAACTGTAAAGAACCTCTCTATTAAAACTACAGTCCACCCAAATTCAGGAATTTTAGCAGTGACCCAGCTTATTTGTTTCACACCAATATTGATATATCCTTGTACTTTACTCCCTGTAGTTATTATTCGACTGTTATCTACTCGTTCCTTTATTCTGAAGTTTGTTTTCATATTAAAAATTGTGGACTCAGCTTTCACTGAGTCCACACTGATTCTACCTCAAAAATATTACTTAAATGGGTTGTTAAAGATTGGCTCTTCATACAAATATTTAGTAATTATCTGTGAAGATATTTTCTCAGCTATCTTTTCATTAGTTGCTAACAACTTCTGGTATTTCACATAATGCAGATTATTTTTCTGTTCTTCAGTATAACTATCAGGTGCTTCTGCAATTTCTGTTTTAGCATCCTCTAAAGCTTTCTTCTCACAATCATCAGTTATTTGTGTAATAAAAAGTTTCAACTTATCTACTTGAATATTGATACAACCTTCTTCGAATTCTTTTAATTGTATTTCAAATTTAGTAGCGCTTTCAATCCTTACCAAAAGTTGCTCTGTTTGTTGCATCAACTGGTCTTTCTGTTGACCCATCTGTGTGATTTGATTTCTAACATGAGCTAGACCATTAATAATATCTTTTGGTGAATGTTTTTGTGCTTCAGTAGTTTCCACGATTTTCTCGCCATCCCATTTGTATTTGTTAACCATTTTTATTTCTCTCCACTATCAAGCTTCACTACTTCCCGTGTGATTGGCTTTCCTGTTTTTATTGTTTCAATAACTTCATAAATTATTTTGTACTCAGACGATAGGTGTTTCTTGACAATTCTACCATCAATTTCATTTGTACTATAATTCTTGTACTCTTTCTTATTACCTTTGTCATCAACGTCATATACACCGAATGATATTTCACATGTATCGTTAGTAATCTTCTTTCCAGTAAGTCCCTTAACGTGCATGTTAGGATTCCTTGTCTTCCAGATACCACGAATCTTATGAGATTCTGCTGATGAGATTTTCCTAATAGAATCTAAACGGTTCTTCATACGCACATGGACATCCATCTTTACTTCCATAGTCGCTAAATCGTTTAATTGCAATAATTTCTCTTTGATTATGTTACTCATGCTTCTCACTTGTGTTTTAACTTCCTTGTCTTGCAGAGCTTCAGGCAAACTGTCTGAAGTCTTAATTATCTTTTCTACTGCCATTTATATGACCTCCATTTATTCTGTATATAGTGACCCACCCAGCTCTCGGCTTGACACCCTTAACAATTTGATATTCAATTTCCATACGTCTCTTCATAACCCTGAGAGTTCTGGATACACTAGCTTTTGATAATCCCGATTGTTCCATAATATTCTGATACGTCAGATACTCTGGGAAATTACTTTTTAATATTTTTCCTATTAGACTTTGACTCATCTTTTAAAATTACCTCTTTTTTCGTCTTGAACTTGATAGTTTGGGTATCAGGTTTAATTTGTTTCTTCTTGTATTCTTTTACCATTCTATCGATACCTCTGTCATTTCCTCATTACCCGGCATTCCCAATCCAAAGAAACACCGCATCATCAAACTATCAGCAAAGTCAGGGGATCTACCAATCACATCTTTAATTTCATCTTTGCTGATAACTTGTAATTTCTTCTCATTGTCCTCGACATCTTTACGTTTGATACCCTCTAGTTCCTGAATAATCCAGTTACGAATATCAAGCGGTACTTCCGGGTAGCACCCAAGTTTCCCTTCGTTCACTAAATCTGCTAACTTGAAATAACATTGAGCCCGAAGGTTCTTGAAGGAATATCTATCAGTCTCTTGAAATCTGTATTGCTTATCGTCATCAAATTCGGTAACCGGTCGACCAGCATTGACGAATGCACATACGCCTGGTAGATGGTCAACCACGCCCCCACCTACACCATCCTGGTCAACTACAACGTGTTCGAACGGAATTCGATATTGCTTACATTTATTCTTTATCTTGTCCTCCAAGAAATTCGTCGAGCTCTTATCATAATACCATACTTTCCTGATATAATAACCTTGCCATAGAACAATAACTGCTTTGTCTCTCCCAAACCTCGCAACATCAACACTCAAATACATATCACTATCTGCCTGTGGATCATAGGCTTTTCCAAATATTTTAAGAATATTCTCGTATTCCATGAGAGCTGCAGAATCGTCATCATATTCCCAAAGTCCGTTCTTCAGTCTCTCTCGCATCACTCGGTCTTTAATTTTATTTAACTGTATTCCATAAGTCTCGGCGGTATATGGATTATCTGTATATAGTGATTGTATGAAACAAGTGTCTCTCGGTAACACATCCTCTTTCCATTTAATATAGAAATCAAAGTACACCCAGTTCTTCTTCGGGTTGCACGTCAGAAATATCTTAGCATACAAATTACACTCATCGTTCATATGTCGGCCTATCCTAGATTTCAGAACCTCGAAGGCTTTGCTGTTAATCTCGCCAACTTCTTCCAACCATCCGCCGGTGTATTCTGTACTACCGAATCTCTCGTATAGTGGGTCTGCTGGTTTGTATGCAACGTCGAGAAGATCTATTCTCGAGCCGTTCCAGAATTGAATATAATTGTATTGAGAATTAAGTTTCCAACAACTCATTGGGATGTTATGTCTTTTACAAACTTTCTGGAATGTGATAAATGTAGAAGCCATGATTCTCTTGAGTTCATTTCTACCTATAAACCATTTAGATCCCGGGTGTGCAATACACATAATGAGAAGCCATTCGCAACCAATCCAAGATTTACCACCACCTGCTCCTCCACCAAATAGTATAAACTGAGTGAAGTCATCTTTCAGACGTTCCCAGCATTCCCCTTGTTTGATTGTAGGATTTATCTTTATTTGAAAAGCTTTCTTTGACAATGTATTTCCTCTTTTTAAAAAATGTGAACCGTTTTCATCAGCCTTTTATCACCCACGGTTTCCACAAGTGTGACAGATGACTATTAAACTTTACAAACCACAGTCGGTAACTTATGTTCTTCATCATATCCACGAACACAATAATTCATAGGCTCTGTGAATTCCTGACATGATAGTACACCGTTGTCGTCTATAACATAACTGGTTATCTCATCGTCCTCTCCTCTCACAAAATCAGCAACTACTGCGAGTGTCATGATAATCATACATATCATAACTACAATTCCTACTAATTTATTAAATTTAGTCATTTTTGTTTTTCACCTTCTATATCTAATACCTTCCCAACTACTATTTTCTCGTTGGACGGTTCATTAAAACTAACCTTAATTTCTGAAGTTCCGAAATGCGCAACTTCCTGTCTCTCAGCATATCCTCTATTTTTACCAAGTGTTGCCAACACCCACTTAATAGCCCAGTCAGACTCAGCGTTAACTTTCTTTATTAATTTAGTTTCTGTAAGGTCAAGAAATTTTTCTTTCTCATGCCTTATAGCATCTCTGATATCTTGATTCTTAGGATGATTAATCCATACGTGTAATGTAGAGTATGATATACCGGTACGTTTTGATATTGCTAGTATTATGCCACCGCTGTCTACAATAGCTTTCTTTACCATAGCTTTTGATATTCTACTGGCCATTATAATTTACTCGCTGTCTTACCTGTCAGTGTTTCCCAGCGAGTAATAATTATCTGAACATACACTGGGTCGAGTTCCATCATGAAACATTTACGTTTCAGTTGTTCACAAGCGATTAAAGTGCTGCCTGAACCACCGAATAAATCGAGGACTGTACCATTCTCAATTGAAGAATCTTGTATAAAAGTACTACATAATTCAATAGGTTTCATGGTAGGGTGCACATCACTTCTCTCTCGATTTAATCTATATACATCTCCTCTAATAGTTTTTTCTCCACCTAATTTACCAGTATATAATACAAATTCATGTTGTTGTTTAAAGTATTTATCAAGATTTTGTACTCTTGTCTCTTTATCCCATACAATACAAGCTTTAACAGGACGTTCTATTTCTTCTAAAGCTTCATGAAACAAGTGGTAATATTTCCAATTACAACACACATAACTGTTTAATGGAATCCCTTGTAATGCTTGATTTAAAAAAACTTTAAAATTATTATTATTCATTTTATCATTTTTAATTTTATTATGATTTCCAGCTAAATCACTATAATCAATATTGTACGGCGGATCAGTAAAACACATATCCGCTTTCTCATCGAGCATCAGTAAACCAACATCCTCAGACTTACACGAATCTCCGCACATCAACCTATGGTCTCCCAATAAGTACACATCACCGAGTTTTACAGTACATTTGTCTTTAACGTCATCATATGCTGATGGCTCAACGTCCTGTAACTCTTCGAGTTGTGTGCCGGCCACTTCATCAAAATCATACCCTGTGATGCTTATATCGTAGTCCATGAGTTTCAGGTCGTTCATTTCACTCTTCAACATATCCCAATCGGTCTCAGCTAATTCAGTAAGTCTGTTATCTGCGATTCTCAAGGCTTTCACTTGTGCTTCAGATAGATCGTCTACCAATATTACAGGTACTTCAGACATCTCTAGCTTCTTAGCGGCAAGTAGACGGCCATGTCCTGCTATAATCGTATCCGTTTTATCTATCAACAGTGGTACATTAAATCCGAACTCTTGGATATTCTTGGCTAACAGGTCTATCTGAGAATCTGGGTGAATCTTGTTATTTTTATCAAAAGGTGTTAATTCTTGCACTTTTCGCATCAATATCTGGGTTCTAATCATCTTTAATCCTCATTAATGTATTTGAATTTAAATTGTCCTTCTTTGTAGGCAATAACTGCTTGTCTAAAAAACTCGGAATGTCCGATTCCTCGCTTTTTTAAATAGATTAAACCGTTCTTTTCAGCTATAACAGCTATTTGTTTCTTATTTGGGTCTCTCAGTACCATGATTATATAAGTTATATAACTATTATATAAATCTATCGATAATTCTATTTATAAACGATTAAGTAAATTGTTCCATAAGTTCCAAAATTCCACTGAATTCACTATTATACACTTTTTTTTTTTTTTTATCTATAAGTAGGAAATACACGGAACATTGGCAACATCAGGAACATTTGACTCACATTTAGGGATAGATTTATATATAAGTTAATTATTGATTAAACAAAAAGAACGAGGTGCTTAACTTGGAATTCAAAAGAAGTGTGATACAAAATGGATCTAGTCTGATGGTGAACATTCCTTCAGAAATAGTTGACTTTCTGGAATTAAAAAAATCTGATACAGTTATTATATCTGAAAAAACTGTATATGGCGAACGAATTGTTATACTGAAGAAGGGGTGATTCTATGGAAATCCCTAAACAGTTGGAAAATCAGCGCTTCATTAAAACAGACCACCAGAAACGTCCGTATGAAAAAGGATGGACTCAAACAGCAAATTATAACTATCAAGAATCATTAGAGTTTACATCAGACACCTATGGTGTCCTGTGCGGTCATAATCGCCTTGTAATCATCGATTGTGATAAAAAGTATATCCAAGATAAGCTTTTAACAATTCCCGAGATAAGGGAAACATTCACCACTAAAACAGCAACCAAGAAACTCTATCATTTTTATTTCTATGTAGATGTGGACAATCCGAAATCGTTTAGTATCAAGAATGAGCGTAACGAAACATCCCTTGATTTCCTTGCAACCGGTAAACAAGCTATCGGACCAGGTAGTGTAATACCGGGTATTGGGAAATATGAAATTGTAAATCCCAGAGAGATAGCAACAATAGACTATAATTTCTTAAAGGAAATTCTGGCAAATCTTGAGCCCAATATTAAAATAATCCAGGAAAATCAGAAAGTAACTAAGAAAGAAGGCTTCTACTATGATTTCGATGAAGTCTGTGTTGCAATCAAGAAAAAGATTAAACCTAATGACATATTACCAGAAGAGTATAAAGACAAGAGCCCAACGATGTGTCCGTTAGGTCATGAATCGAAGAGCAAGAAATGCTTCTGCACTACTGATGATGTCTGGTATTGCTTCAATTGTAAACAAACCGGGAATGTAATCCAGTTATATCAGCAAATACATAACGTAAATTTTCTGGAAGCCAAGCGAGATTTAGCTGCAATGGCAGGTATCAACAACGACTTCATAGAATCTGTATTGAAGTTATATAGTGATAGCAAAACTCGAATGAAAGCTAGTGAATTAGTAGCTAAAGAATTCATTAATCAAAACCATGTTTATACTATCAGAAACGACAACGATTCTAAAATGTGGATTTATGATAACGGAATATATATACCTAATGCAAAAACATATATCCGGGAATTCTGCAGAAGAATATTCTCGTTTACATACAAAACCGGATTCGCTAATCAAATCATTGATAAAATAATGACTGACACATATATCAATGAAATGGAATTTCTAAAACAACCGGATGTAAATAAAGTTCCGATAATGAACGGTATATTGGATATCAAAACTAGAAAACTAGAACCGTTTGATCCTAAATACAGGTTTTTCAATAAATTACCAGTTAATTATGACCCGATAATCAAATCAACAACCGTTGAGCAATTCTTTAAAGATATATTACAAGACGATAATGACCATCGAGTAATGCAAGAACTATTCGGTTATCTGTTATACCGTGATAATCCTTTTGAAAAAGCTTTCATGTTCACCGGGCATGGTAGAAATGGTAAAACTAAAACGCTTGAACTGGCGAAGAGATTCATAGGTAGTGAGAACGTCACCAATATCAGCTTAACACAAATTCAAAACGATAATTTTGCAGCGTTCAATCTTTACAATAAAATGGCCAACTTATCTGGTGACATTGGAAAGAAAGGATTAGAGGACACCAGTTTATTTAAACAACTAACCGGACAGGATTCAATCAGCGCCAACAGAAAATTTGATACTAGAGTTGACTTTACAAATTACGCTAAGATGATTTTCGCTTGTAATGAACTCCCATATAGTTATGATGACACCGACGGTTTTTATGACCGGTGGATTATGATGGATTTTAAATATAAATTCGTGGACAATCCGAGTGAGCCACACCACAAGAAAAAAGACCCTCATATAATTAAAAAAATCAGCACTGATAAAGAACTCTCAGGATTGTTAAACTGGGCGCTTGATGGATTGGATAGACTACTAAAACAAGGCGGATTTAGTAACAGCACCAGCACTCAGGAAATCCGTCAATTGTGGCGTCGAAAGAGCAGTAGTATGAGCGCATTTCTAGACGATGAATTAATATGTGATTATGAAAAAGGAGTATTCGTTCCTACTTCAGAATTCAATCTACGGTATTTCCAGTACTGCAAGAAACACAAAATCAAACCGGAATCCACGAAGTCTATAAAATTCAAAATCAAAGAATTCGGTGGAGATGAAGGAAAGAAACGAGACGGTATTAGCACTTATAATGTTTACAAATGGTTGAGGTGGAAAGCATGAAAAACTATAATATTGAAATAATTAGATTTGGTGAAGGTATTGGTACAAAAACTATTGCAATGGAAATTAATGAATTTCTTGAAGAATCGAAATGTAAGAAATATGAAATTGATTTCAAAGAATCAGTTGTAAACAATACAATTCATACAACAGCTTATATTTTATATAGATAACATTCACCTCTTGTGGACTAACCACAATCACCGGGAAGAGAGCGAGTATGGTAACACCGACGGGTTTGCGTTTAAACACTCTACCTTTTTGATTCCCGGTGTTTTATAATCAAAACATTTATATATGAGTTATATAACTTATATAACTATACTCGAATTCGAGTAATACAAGAGGTGAACTATATGAAAACGTACAATAAGCCAAGTAACATGACCAACTGCGGATTAACCCCAAATGACAATTTTACACTATTTTACCTATTCGAGGTGCGAACATAATGAACGAAACTCAATATGATGAACTTAAACAAGAGGACCGAGAAGCTTTAATGGGTTCTGAAGAAAGTTGTGACAAAGTGCTTAAACAATTACTAGGAGAGGAAGAAAATGAATGAAGAAAAGAAACAAGTAAAAAGATTTGACATTAAAACAGAAGCTAAATTATTAACTAAAATTAGCAAGTTGCTAGTTGCAGAATTAAACCCATTATCAGAAGAAGCAACAATAAATAAGGAAGTTGTGGCACCAATGGACCCTGCTACTGTTTGTATGATAATAGCTCGTACTGAAGAAGCAAAAAGAGTTCTAAGTAGGTTCTGTACGAGAGGGATTAAAGAAAGAATTCCTGAAATGGATTTCACAACAGATAAAATCATTACGTCCAAATACAGTACTGATTATCTAAAAAGACTTATTGATATTTTTCAATGTATGTCTGAAACCGTAAAGTTTAGTATGAGTGCTGAATACCCTTTAATGATGGAGAATGAACATTTTAAGGTAATGTTAGCGCCGAGGGTTGAAAATGATTAAGACATACAGCGAAGAGGAAGAAGGCGAGATTATTGAAGAACGGATGGACGAGGAAGAATAAAATGAATAAAGAAAAATTAATTGAATTAAAAGAATCTATGATACGTATGGATTCTGTAAACAAAGAAATATCTGAAAATAGAATAAAATTTGAAGAAGAACATAAAGATTTCTTTGCAAATCAGGAAAAATTAAAGTCACTAATTTCTGAAGAACAAAATATTATCATGGAATGTAAAGATATTTTGCGAGAAAATGCAGAAACAGGTTTTCTTAAAGATGGTATTAAAAAGAGACTTGGTGGTGTCGGAATTCGAGTAATGAAGGAATTAATTTATAATTCAGATACAGCTTTTAAATGGGCAAAAGAAAAAGATTTATTTTTAAAATTAGATACTCGAGCTTTTGAAACTGTAGCAAAAACAGGGGAAATTGATTTTGTTGAAATTAAAGAAAAAACAACAGTAACATTTCCTAAACAAATTGCAATTGATGAATTAGAATGAAACCCGAAACTACCGAAAAATTACTGAATCTCAAGAACTCAATATTAGTCTACGATCTAGAAACCTGTGCATCTTATCCTGACGGTACAAAAATCAATCTTGGTACTGACTTCGAGAATTACGTGAGATACGCAAAGGCAAAGTGGTTTGGTTGTTACTCTTACAAGTATGGCGAGTATATCTATGATGAGATTAAAGGTAATGAGGCGAAGATCAAGAGCCTCATTGCCGAACATAATCTCTTGGTTGGATTTAACAACGAAGAATTCGATACTCCAATACTTTACAATAATGAATTAATTTCTGAGAATAGATATTACAAGCAAGTTGATTGTTTACCAATTCTCGGCTCGTCGGTATTTCAGAGACATGATGGTTTACCTTTCAAGAATCGTGGTGCATTAATGGGTTACAAATTTAAAAAGAATTCCCTGAAAGACATGGCTGAGACCATGAAACTCGATACCCAGAAAGGAGATATCGATTATAATATATTTTTCCAAGATACTTACACAGAACAAGAACGTGCAGATATCCTGAAATACCTTAAAGCAGATGTTGAAATAACTAAACAAATGTTTGACAAACTCTGGGATTACTGGTATCCGTTCACTCAATTTTTATCAGAAAAAAATATTCTCAATCTCTCTTGGATTAAAAGCAGTATTGCCTCTCTGCGTTACAAGGGAGATTGTTTTACTCTAGGTGTTGAAGAAACATACGCTGACCGTGGCTCAACTGTTAAAGAAAAGATGGGCGGTAATGTTATCGCACCGAAATACCAGGAATCCAGAAATATTGTACTACTGGATTATGCGTCGTTGTATCCTTGGATAAGAAATATGTTCGGGATTGACCGGGAAATTGTTGGTATGACCGAAGAACAATATCAACTTTATTTAGCTGGGTATGGTGATACGGAAACTCCTATTGATACTCGAAAGATATTCCACAAGAACGAGATGTTCGAGTGTAAAGGTTATTACGATATATCCGAGCAGTCCCCAATTGCTATTAAATCAGTGAAGAACTTAACGATGCGTGGTAAGTTAAAAGTGGATGATCCGGAAAATCCGATGATTTACACTATTAAAATTTATGAGAATGCAGGGTATGGTGCTCTACGTTCTCCGATATTTGAACAAATACATACACCCAATGCTGGGTGGGATATATGCTGGGTCGGTCAACAAATGCAATCATATATTGATAAACGGATGACAGATTTCGGTTACGAAACCATTGCCGGAGATACTGACTCAGTATTCGTCATGGCTCTCGAGGGTGTCAGAACTGATAAGGAATATATTAAAGAATGTCTTGCAACTATTATTGGAGAGATTCAGAAATATGTACCGTTCCCTAACGAAAGTTTTATTATTGACATCGACGATTTTATAGAATATATCATGTGGCCTTTCTCTTTAGAACCTATCGAAGGTCCAGATGGTAAGAATTTGAAGAATGAAAAAGGTCGATTGATTAAAGAACTTCGTGGTAAAAAGAAAAACTATCTTTATTTAACAAAAGATAAACTGAAAATCAAGGGACTGCCTATCAAGAAAGATAACGCAACCGCTGTTGGTCAGAAATTATTGAAAGAGAAACTAAAGCCGATGATACTCGACCAAAGGACAGCGAAATTTGATAAGAAAATTATTAATCAGATGCTAGAGGATGAACTGTCTGCACCGGATGGCCTGACATTACTGGCTGTCGAGTGGAGATGTAAACCGTTCGCTAGTTATAAGAAAGAATCCCAAATTCAAGCACAGATTAGTGCTGGGTATTTCGGTGGTCAAGCAGGTGTTATCAGTTTGATTAAGAATAAGAAATTCGGCAACGCTGGGAAGACTTCTAAATACTGTACCGCTCAAGAGTTTTTAGATAATAAATTAGAACTAGAAGATTTAGATTTAACAAAAATAAAGAACGAGCTAGCGCCGTTTAATAAGGGTGAAACAAATGACAAATAAAGAATTTGAAATTGATGCAAGAGCGTGTATGACTTTCGCAGAAATGCGTGAACTATTAATTAAGATATCAGTAGCTTTAGATAAGGGCGCTGACTATTGTGACAACGCTGTAATTAGTCGAGACATTACTGAATTACAGGAGGAAGTCGGAGAAATCAATGCACTTCAAGATAGAGTTGAAGAACTGGAAGTTGAAGTTAGAACCCTGAAAGCAAAATGACGTTCAAACCAATGTTATTATCAAATGATGAGTTTAATCTAGACGACCTGGATTATACGGAATTATTTATTTCAGCGAAACGTGATGGAGTTCGTGCAGAAGTTACTCGTGAAGGATTACTTGGACGTAGTTTAAAACGATTTCCTAATGTTATGTTACAGACATGGTTCAAAGAAGTCTGTGATAAACTTCCTAATGGTTTTATTTTAGAAGCTGAAATACATAGTAATATTTTACCGTGCAGAACTATCTCAGGGATTTGTAATTCAAAAGACAAAGAAATTCCAGCCGACTTAAAACTTTATATGTTTGGAATCTATGACCCTATGGAAACATTCTTACAACGAACAATTGTTTTAAATGCAATTGCCAATGGTTTAGTTTCAGACAAAGTTCATGTAATTTCACAGATGCAGGTACACTCTAAACAAGAGGTAGAAGCAGCTTACAAAACTTGTTTATCTCATGGTTTTGAAGGCGCTGTATTGATGGATGGCAGAAAAAAATATAAATGTGGAAGAGTTACTATTAAACAACATATCGGATTTAAAATGAAACCGCACAAAGAAGAAGATTTATTGATTATCGGAGTGACTGAAAGACTTGAAAATCTTAATGAATCTCAGAAGAATGAGTTGAACCAATCATTCAAAAGAAATACCGTAGATGCCAAACGTCCTACTGGAATTGCTGCAACTTTTATTTGTAAATTACCAAACGGTGAAGAGTGTGGCGTTACAATAACTGGTACTGAAGAATCCTGCCGGGAAATCTGGGATAACAAGATGTCGTATATTGGAAAATAT
>Ga0307928_10000474_pt1 | contig 30253 bp, 38 predicted proteins | sample AceLakmetagen232_FD_201815 | JGI IMG/M metagenome (GOLD analysis project Ga0307928, IMG submission 201815) | Saline water microbial communities from Ace Lake, Antarctica - #232 | ecosystem: Environmental > Aquatic > Non-marine Saline and Alkaline > Saline | place: Antarctica: Ace Lake... | reverse complement strand
TATGTGGCAACTGACCCTGGGAATGGGGCAATGATAATTCAAGGCAACGTCGGCATCGGCACGGCGAGTCCTGATGAATTATTACATGTAGATGGTACGGTTCAGACGGGGGCACAAGTAAATATTGTAGCGGGGGCAGGAGCAACTGCATTTTTAGATTTTAAGGCAGACAGCGGAACTAATGCAAATGATATAGCCTATATCTCCAAAGTAAATAACGGTAACTTCGTTTTTTCAAATGATAACAACCACGGGTTTCAAGGATTTGTAATAGATGTGAGCGGCAACGTCGGCATCGGCACGACGGAGCCAGCCGCACCACTACATATATTATCTGAGTTAGCCTCTGATAATGTAGGATTTAGGATAGGGAAAGAAGCTTTAGATGAATACTTTTTTGCAGGAATAGATGTTACGGGAAATAATATTGCTTATATTGGTTCTGCATATGGAAATGATGCTAATAGATTTGATATTAGAATGAAAGGTTTTGCAGCAACTGATGCAAAGTTAACTGTTTTAGGAGACGGCAACGTCGGCATAGGACTAACAGGTCCTTCTGCTCAGTGCCATATTGACCAATCTTCTGGCACAGGAGCTAAACCAGTTTTAACATTAGACCAAGGAGATGTATCTGAAGAATTCATTAAATTAATAGGAACATCTGCTGTTGATAATACACAATCATTTGTAGATGCTACTGATTTAACTACACCAGGAAATATAATGGGTTGGATTAGAGTATATATCCAAGATGACGCAGCTTCAGGAGCAATCTCTGACGGAATTTACTTCGTTCCTTTTTATTCTACACCTACCGCTTAAAGATAACTTGGAACAAAAAGATTGTATTCGGCTTGAACTTGTAATGGGAATGATCTTAAATAAATCATCGTACTATCAATACGAGAATGTCCAAGTTGTTTTTGGATGGTAACTATATTAGCACCTCTTTTTAATAGATTACTTGCAAGAGAATGTCTAATTAAATGCGGATAAACTCTTTTATTTATTCCAGCCCTTTTAGCTAATATTTTAATTAACTTTCTTAATGACCATTCAGAATAGCGAGTTTTTCTAACAAGGCTAGTGAAAAGATATTCATCTGATGGACGAGAATATTCTTTTAAATAATTTGACAATATATTACTACATTCTCCTGAAATACAAACCACATAATCTTTTTTGTTCTTACCACTTATTACTCTAAGAATATTATTTCCTAAATCTATATCTTCAACCTTCAGATTACAAAATTCACTATTTCTTATTCCAGAATATGCCAATAATGTTATCATCGCTTTTTCTCGAATATTTTTTGTATTAGCAATAAGAAAAACAATTTGAGCTTCTGTTAATGTATTTTTTACGATAGTCTTTGGTTTCCGTGGTCGTCCTATTTTAACATATTTACCAATATGTTTCATATAAGATTCAATCGCTAATGATGTATTTACAATATGACTATAAGAGTATTCTTTAGAATGCATCCATTCTATATAGTCATAAATATCTTTATTATTAGGTGATAAATTATCTAGGCTTCGCAATACTCTTTTTATAGAATTACAATAACCATAAATTGTAATTTTACCTAATCCTTTTTGGACTAGTAAATATTTAGCAAATGCTTTTATTTGTTCTGACATCATTTTTTGATATTAATATTCTAATTATATACTAATCTTAATAAATTTCTATATAGTTATAATAATAACATCTATTTAATTGATTGTATTATATCATATTATATAGTATTTGTCAATACCATTATTTGTGGATAACTTTAATAATATTTTACTTTCCATATTTATTTAGTAAATTTTTTTTAGATTATTTAGATAGTGATATAATATTTGACCCAAATCAGTTTCAAATGTAATATAAAAGAAAATTGGTGAATATTTGACCAATAAATAATTAAACTTAAAAATGAAAGGATAAAATTATGAAAACATATATTTTAAAAGATGACCAAACAGAAAAAGAACAAATAGAAGATGTCGAAATTGTTGTATCAGAAGAAAAAACAACAACAGATGAAGATACAACTTGTCTTCGTAAAATCGATGCTAAAATAGAAGGTATTGATAGTCAGATTACATCATTACAAGAAAAAAAGAGTTTATTACAAGTCGATAGAATTAAAATTGAAGAAGAAGCAAATAAAGTAGAATTAATACCAAAAGAAATAATAGAAAAATAAGAATTTATGCAAATTTTGAATGCCATCACAGAGGAACATATATTTCGTGAAAAAACCGAATTTTCGGCTGATGAAGCTGTGGCACAAACAATATTGTCTTGTGGCAATGCAAGTCATTTTACGGTAAGTGACTATGTTGTTTTGGGATATCCAGGGAATGATACTGTTGAAATAAAACAAATTTCTGCTATTTCTGATGATTTAACAACAATGACAGTTGATGCAACAAAATTCACCCATTCTAAGGGTGAACCGATAACCCAAATACTATTTAATCAAAGAAAGTTTTATCGTTGTGCGACCAAAAGTGGAACATACACACATTTATCAGATGAGGGTAGTCCTGTAGATATTGAGATTGATAAACCAGATGGAACAATGTTTGAAGACGCTGATGGAACATCTACATCATGGTACAAGGCGACTTATTATAATACTACTACAAATCAAGAAACTCTTTCGAGTGATGCAATAGCTACCAAAGCAGGAGATTCTGAACATTATACTTCAATATTCAAAATTAGACAGGAAGCTGGTTTTGAAGAAAATTATTATATTCCAGATGATTTAATTTCAAGATATAGAGATGAATCTGAAAATCAAGCAGAATCGGTCGTGGCATCTGTGTATTCCCTTCCATTTAGTGCTAAACCAAAAATATTTCAACAAATTATTACATTATTATCAGCAGGACTTTTACTATTAAAAGAATATGGATTAGAAGCAGATATTGAGATAGGAAAAACAGGACAAAGAAAAATAGATAGAGCAGAAGATTTGCTTCAAAAAATACTTGATAGTAAGTTGTTATTAAGAGATGAAGATGGAAATGCATTAAGTAGAACATCTATTGGTGCTGCAAGTGGAAGTAATAATTATAGCGACGGGAAAGCAGATAAAGGAGAAATGTTTAATTTAGGTGGAGATTCTCTTATTAGTCCATTCAAAGATCCAGATAGTCCAACATCATAGTATTTATTAACTTTTATATAAAAATCGTTCTGGTGGGCAAATATGAACGAATTTCGCTATCTACAAGCAATAACCATGGCTATAAATATAAAAATCAATGTTACTGGTGACAAACAAGCTATTAAAAATTTAAATAATATATCCAGTAATTTGGCAAAACCAAAAGTCCCATTACAAAATTCATCAAAAATAATGATGGCGGCAATAATGGCAAACTTTAAAAATCAAGGTAAAACATTCGGAGTAGGATGGAAACCATTAGCACAATCAACCATTAAGATTAAAGAGCAAAAAGGATATGGAGATATGCCACCACTTGTTAGAACAAAAGCGATGAAAAGTGGTTTTAGAAGTAGTATAAATAAAAACACATTGATTATTGATAATCCAGTCCCATATTTTCCAAAACACCAGCTTGGAACATCAAATAATAAGCCACCCCAAAGAGTTATGTTAAGAATTGACAAAACAAGACTCCATCTTATAGTAGATGCATTTATAGATTGGGTGGCAGGAATTATTAAAAAACAATCAAAATAGTGCACATTGGTGCATATAAGTCCTAATAGAGACAAATGAAAACAAAAATATGTAAAAAATGTGGTATAGAACAAAATGTTAGTGAGTTCTATAAAGAATTAACAACAAAAGACAACTTATTTAGTAATTGCAAGATATGTTGTTTTAAATATAATAAAAAATATCTCCAAGATCCAAAAAAAAGAGAGAAAATGATAAAATATCAGGCAGAATATTATCAGAATAAAAGAAAAGCATATCGTAAAACACCAGAAGAAATGAAGAAAAGAAGTGATTATGCAAAAAAAGAGTATAATCAGCGACAGGGAGTTAGAGAAAAAAGAATAAAGCATTCAAAAAAATATTATTCTCCACAGGAGAATATGGAACGAATAAGAAAGAGGGTAAGAGCCTATGAAAAACGACCATATGTCATGCAGAAACGAAGGAAGTATATGAATAATTATCTCAAGATTAAAAGACAAACCAACCCCACATTTAGATTAAATAATAGTATGAGAACTGGTATATATATTAGTTTAAAAGGAAACAAAAAAGGAAGGCATTGGGAATATTTAATTAAATACACATTACAAGAATTAAAAACCCACATGGAAAAGCAATTCGATTCATTGATGAACTGGGATAATTATGGACTATATTGGCACATTGATCACATTAAGCCACAATCTTTATTTAATTTTATTAATCCAGAAGACAAAGAATTTAAAGAATGTTGGGCATTGCAGAATCTACAGCCACTAGAAGTAATAGAAAATATTAGAAAAAGTAATAAATATAAAGAAAATAACAATCCAATACCATCATCCCATTAAATATAAATCATATATTTGACCCTTAAAGAATAAATGATATCATATTAATGATAATATGTATAATATTTTAACAACATTACAAACAAGATTAAAAACTCAACTTGGTAATCGCATTAAACATTTTCATTTAGATGATCCGAATCTAATTAATTTATCATCCCTACCTTGCATCGCAATAACTCCAGTAACAACTAGTATTGATATAGCAGATACAAGTCGAGATAAATATACCCATGATGTAGATATTTTCGTAATAATAAATGCCTTAACAGAATTAAAGAGATCTCCAAATGAAATGGTTGGAATGCAATTTTTAACAAAAATAGCTGAAGAAAAGGATTCTAATGGAACACCATTACCAAACACCGTTATTTACGCATTAAGAAATGATTTAGAATTAGGCGACAATCTGTCTGTTGAAAATGTGGGAAGTATAAATTATGGAATTCGTGTTAGAGACAACCAAATGGTGACACTCGAAGCATCTATCAGTGTTTCAGTTACTAGAATTTTAAATAGATAGTATTAAAAAATAAAAGTCAAAAAGACAAAAAATATGAATAATAAAAGTCCAAAAGACCAAAATTACAAAGATTTTCGTTGCCCACAATGTAACGCATTGCAGTTCAAATATAAATTAGACAGAGAAGCATTTAAGCTTTCTGTTAAGTGTTATGGTTGTAACCATTTTTCGACATTAGAACTTAATCTTGAACCATTAATAGATGTTTTAGGTGAATTAAAAAGGCGAGAAAGAAATGAAAATTCTAGTAAAGCAATTAGAAAATTAAAAAAAGTTTTAAAATAAAAAGGTCGAAATTAAATTTCTTAAGGATATTAAAATATTATGAATGTAAAAATTGGAAGAGAATCGTATTTAGGAGTTGGAATGGAAGCTACTCCTGGAACAGCAGTCGCAGCAGCTAAATATTTACCATTTACAACTTGTACTCTTAGAGGAGTTCAAGAACCTTTGGTTGATGAAGCTGCAAGAGGAATAAGAGAAAGGGTTGGTGGATCTATAACTGGAATAACAAGAGGTGAAGGTGATGTTGAAATTTTAGTAGATGTAGAGAATGCTCCATATTTAATTATACCAGCATTAGGTTCAGTTAGTAGTGCAGCAGGAACTGGAGATTCTTATGTACATACTATCACTAGAAGAACAACAAACGCACCATACACAGTTACATTTGTTCATTATGATGGAGTATCTATACGAAAATTCATATATGGAACAATAAATACAATAGAATTATCTATTTCTGATGGATTAGCAACGTTAGCCGCTTCTGTTCTGTCAAAGTTACCAACAACAGGAACTGCTTCAAAAGATATTACAGAAGAAACAGTAATGGGATTTAAAGATTATAAGCTATATCTTGGAGATACTTATGCTACATTAAAAGCAGCAGTTGAAGCAGGAACAGCAACAGCAACAGATTTAACGGCATTTTCATTGAGAATAAACAATAACGCAGAAGCACATTATGTAAGTGGAGATAGTAATATAGATCATGTAGCAGTAGGACAATTTGAGGTTGAAGGAGATTATACATTATTCTTTGAAGATACTGTACAACAAGGATATTATCAGAGTTTGGATAAGAAAGCATTAATTATTCAAATGATTGGATCTGAAATTACTGGTGGTGATTATGAAGAAATATTTGTTGGATTACCTAAAATTCACTTTAGTGATAGAACAATGGATACAGCAATCGCAGGATTTGTTACTGAAAATCCTAGTTTTGTAGCTGAATATGATAAGACAGAATCTAAATCTGTTGAAATTATTATTACAAACACAGAAAGCTCTTATATCTCACCTAGTTTGAGTCCTTCAATCTCACCTAGTTTGAGCCCAAGTTTAAGCCCAAGTATCAGTCCAAGTATTTCACCAAGCGTATCCCCAAGTACATAAAATTTGAGACAGTAAATGTCCTTAAAAAATCTATGAACATAGAGTGTTTAAAAGATTAATAAAAGACTTAGAGTCTAATAAAAGTCAAAAGATAAACCTATTGGCTCATTTATGATTTATAAATGATCTAGTAGGTTTATTTTAATAAAAATATGCCAATATTAAAAGACGTTAGAGAAACAAAGACAGTAGAACTTCCATCCTTTAAAGACAGCAAAGTATTGCTTTATAAAACATTACTAACTGGACAGATTAAAGAATTAGAAGAAACAGACAATGAAATGGACAGAGGTATTAAGACGTTGATTCTTCTTATTAAAGAATGGAATTTTACAGATGAAGCTGATAAACCATTACCAATCACACAAGATTCAATTAATATATTACCTATTGGAGATTTAAGATTTTTAATGACAGAAATGACTGAAATATTTAATGATGATGAAGAAAAAAAAAAGCAGAACTTAAAAAAATAGTTCTTGCTTTCTCTGGTAAAAAAGCTTATTCAAGAAGTCTAGTCTATTATAGAATATGTTACCATTTTGGATGGACAATTAATGAATTATATTCTACTCCATTTTATGATTTAGATATGTTTATTAAAATTATGAACATTGAAAATCAATTTAAAGAACGAGAAATGAATAAACAAAAACAGAGTTTTAAAAAACATGGCAACCGATAATAATATTACAATTCAAATCACTACAAAAAGTGATAATAAAGGAATAACTACTACTAAAAAAGGCATTACTTCTCTTCAAAAAGATACTGCTAAATTTAATTCGTCACTTAAACAATTAGTTTTTGGTGCTAGTAAAGGTGGACATGCATTAACTAGTTTGGGAAGCCAATTTAGGTATTTGAGTTTGGTTACTGCTGGTCTAACTGCTGGAATGGTAATGGGTGCTGTAGGATTTGTTCAAGCTGCTGCTAAAGAACAATCAGCATTAATTGGATTACAAGCAGTAACAAAAGCAGTTGGTGAAGAAATGGATGAATCTACTGAAATTGCTATGACATTTGCCTCAACAGGTTTAATGTCAATTGCCAATGCTGCTAATACCTTAAAATCTTTATTAGCAAAAGGATATGGGATGAGAGAAGCTACTGAAATAATGACTGTTATGACTGATGCTGCTGTTTTTAATAGACAAGCATCATTATCTGTTGGTGAAGCAATTGAAACAACAGCAGAGGGTATTAAAAACGAAATGTCTATTAAAACAGATAATGTAGGAATTACAAAGAACTTATCAATAATGCAAAAAGAATATGCTGCAAGTTTAGGAACAACTATTGGAAAATTGAGTGAGGTAGAAAAAAGGGAAGCAATTTATCAAGGTTTTTTAAAGGAAGGTCAAAAATTCTTAGGCAATGCTACATTAGCTACTAACACTTTATCTGGTGGATTATCTCGTTTAAGTACAAGTATTTTCTTTGCTCAATCAGCTCTTGGTAAAGCATTAGAACCAACTGTTGTTTCATTAATAAACATGATTGCTCCATTGGCGTTAAGTTTTTCAAACTGGGTTGATCAGAATAGAGAATTAGCTTCAAGTATAATGTTGAAAGTTTTATCTATTGGATTATTAATTACTGCAATGGCTGCTGTTGGTGCTCTTTTACCCATGCTTTTATCTGGATTGGGTGCATTTGTAACAGTTATAACTACTGCGACTACAAGCATTCTTGGACTAGTTGGTGCTTTGAGTGTATTTTTAATCGGAAGAAAGTTTGTAGAACCAATAAAAAGATTATTTGATGTCATTAAAACTGGGGCAATGAAAGCAAAAGATAGTTATAAAGAAATTCAAACAGCAATTAAAGAATCTGGTGTAGTTGTTGATAGAACACAAGAAGGAATAACAGCTAAACAAGCAGAAGAAACAGCTAAAAGAATAAAAGATGTGAATAAAGAAACTAGGAATTTTACAGAAAGAATGCACGATTGGGCTAAAAGTCATTATAACTCTATCCAAGATATGAAGAAAGACCTAAAAGGATTAAAAGATGATTACACTGAAAAAATGTCAGAAATTGCTGCAGATTTTGCTAATAAAAGAGAAGAAATGGCAATAAGTCATGCTAGAACTACTGAAGATATTAAAAAAGATTTAGCAGAAGAGGTTTCTCTTGGGATTAGAGCAAATCAAGAAAAAATTGCTGATTTAAGATTAAAATTAAAAAGAGAAAATGAAGATTATGCAAGAGCAATGGAAGAAAATAAAAAATTAGAAGAAGAACAAACAGAATCAACAACTGAACAATACGAAGAAAGAACAAATAAATTATCAGAAAAACTATCAGAAGAAGAAACTCTTTACAATAAACATTGGAATATTCTAGAAGAAATGAGAAATACTGCTGTATCTGATGAGATAGAAAGAATGATTAGGGCAAAAAATGAAGCAATAACAAATATCAATGAACGAGCTGGTGCAGAAACTGCTGCATCTAACGATATTTTACAAACTACTCAGTCTAATTTTGCTAAGCTTTCTGAAACATGGGTAGCAAGATTTGATGAAATAAAAAATAGCTTAACATCTGGAACTGGTGATATAAAAAGAGAATTATTGAGTATAGTTGATGATTTTGGAGGTGCATTTGAAGAAGTAGGTAATATAGTAGGTCCAGTCTTTGGTTTTTTCAGAGATCATTGGAAAGCAATATTAGCTCTTTTCCTTGCTGTAAAAGCAGTTCAAATAGGAATTGCTATATTCGGGGTAGCAACTGCATTTGGGGCCATTATTGCCCCTATGGCTACAGTGCTTGCTGGTTTTGCGACCTTAAGCACCTTGAGTTTAGTTGGACTTGTAGCTGTAGTTGCTGGTGTAAGTATTGCTGTCATGAAACTTAATAGTGATATAAGTGATTTATATGAAGGAGCTACCCAAGCAGAAGCAGATTCAACACAAATGCAATATGATTTAATTGAAAAGGCGAGAGCAAAGAAAGCTGCTGGTGATATTGAAGGATATAATGAAATTATGGATAGATTACAAGTTATAGGAAGAGCAACAGGTGGATGGACATCACCGATGGAAACATCACTTGTAGGAGAAAGAGGTCCAGAAATAGTTAATTTACCTGGTGGTTCTAGAATTACTCCAAACAATGAAATGGGTAATACAACTATTAATATCAATAATCCTATCGTAAGAGAAGATGAAGATATTAATAGAATAGCAGAAGCAGTAAATAATATTCTTGGTCGAAGAACAGAATTATCTAGACTAGGAGGGATTTAAATAAATAAAACTTAAAACTATGGCAGTACCAACAAATTTATTATTCGACAGTTATGATCTTCAGAATTCAAACATTAAAACAAGATCAATACATCACAAACATTATCCAAGCCGTGTTATAGATATTGAATCAAATCTTAGGGTTGCTGATTTTAGATTTATTTCAAGCTATTGGGATAAAAAAATTATTACAGTAAAAGGATCTATTGTTGCAGATTCTGCAAATACATTACGAACAGTTATAGATGAAATGAAAAATAATTTACAAGGTACAGAAAAAAATCTTGATATTGATTATGGCGATGGAACTATTCGTTATACTGCTACCGTTCAATCTTTAGAGATTCCAGATGATTTTTATTATATTACACTTGTACCTTTTACAATAGAATTTCTATGTCAACCTTATGGCAAATCAACTACTTCAACAAATTCATCATTAGATGATATTACAACGTCACCTAAGTCTCATAGCCTTACAGTAACAGGTTCTAGTGACCCATTACCTACAATAACATTAACAATAGATAACGAAACAACAATGACTGCAATTCAATTTGAGAACAATACTACTAATGACATTATTACAATTACACGAGCATTTGCAGATGCTGAAGTTTTAGTCATAGATTGTGAAAATCAAACAGTAAAAGTTGATGCAGTTAATGTAGATTTTGATGGTGTATTCCCTAGATTTGAAACTGGCAATAATAACTGTGTGGTTACAATCACAGATGGTGGAGCATTTAATGTTGATTTGGACATTGATTATTATCCTCATTATTTATAATATTTGTATGAAAAAATTAGTTTTTACAATTGCAATGGGGAAAGATTATAAGAATATAGCGAAACTAACACATCCTACTATTAAAAAATATGCTAAAAGAATAGAAGCTGATTTTTTATGCATTAATAATCAAAAAATATCTCAGACAACTCCACACTGGGAAAAATTTCAAATATATGAACTGTTGAATAAATATGATAGAATTTTGTATGTTGATACAGATATTATTATTAGAGATGATTGTCCAAATTTATTTGATATAGTGCCAGAAAGCAAGTTGGGAATGTTTAATGAATCACCATGGACAGATAGGAGTAAAGAGTTGATGATAGATATTTGTAAAGCTTATGATATAAAATTACCAAATTGGAATGGTAAATACTATAACTCTGGAATAATAGTTATTTCTAAAAGACATAAATATCTATTCAAAAAACCAGAAAAAGAAATATTCAATTTTTATGAACAAAGCTATTTAAATATGAAAATAGCTTTGGAAAATGTGGATATGCATGAGTTAGATTATAGATTTAATAGAATGACTTGTATGGATAAAGTTACTGGCGAAGAAAGATTTGCTTCACATATTATCCATTATGCTGGTTATCCTAATATAAATTGGATATTAAACTTGATTCCAAAAGATATTAAGAAATGGGAAAGTGCAAAAGGCAATTATAAATATCAAAGACATATTTATATTTCAGTATCAGGTGGTTTGGGTGATCAAATCAATGCAGAACCATCTATTAGATTCATGCAAAAATATGTTTATCCCGAAGCAGATATAACAGTAGCAACACATTTTCCAAGAATATTTCAACATTTAAAAAATATTACCATAATAGAACAAGGTAAAGCTAATCTAAAAAATGATATACCTTATTATTTAACAAGTAGCTTGCCTGGACCAGAAACATCAACATGGATGATAATTTCTAATCTACTTTCGCATACTGTTGATTATTGTTCTATTGCATTATTAAGACGAACATTACCAATGAAAGATAAGCAAGTTCAATTAAAAGTAAATTTAGATGATATATCTAATCTAATAGATATTATTGGAATAAAAGATTTAAATGATTTAGTAGTTATACACCCAGGAAGACATTGGCAAAGTAAAACATTTCCAGTTAAATGGTGGCAAGAAGTCATAGATGGTTTATCTGAAAAAGAAAAAGTTTGTCTGATAGGAAAAGATGAGCCAGGCGACCCACCAGACTACCTATCAGGGGCAAGAGGAACAGTAGATGTAAAATGTCCAGAAAACGTTATAGATCTACGAAACTTACTTGACTTAGGTAGCTTAATGGCATTATTACAATCAGCTAAAATGTTAATTAGTAACGATAGTGCACCTATACATATTGCAGGAGCATTTGATAATCAAATTGTATTAGTGCCAAGTTGTAAGCACCCAGACCATGTTCTTCCGATTAGGAATGGTAGAGTAGATTATAAAACAAAAGCATTGTATAAACGATTGGCTCTTGATGATATTAATAGTCAACCAACTTGTATAGAGGGCTCTTCTGGTGAATTTATTATTAATGATTGGTCAAATTATCTACCAGAACCAAAAACTATTATAGAAGAAGTTATCAAAATAAATAAACTACAATAAGATATGATATCAAAGCATTCAATGGGAATAAAACATAATGGAGAAGCTTGGACATGGGGATACAATGCCGATGGACAACTAGGTGATAATACAAAGACTGGCAAATCATCTCCAGTCCTAGTAGTTGGGGATCATAGCTTTGTTGAAATTAACAGAGGATATTTGCAATCCATAGCAAGAAAATCAGATGGATCTGTTTGGTGTTGGGGAGATAATGGTTATGGACAACTAGGCACTGGTAATATTACGGATGTTTCTTCTCCAGTTGCAGTAATTGGTTCTCATTCATTTATTGAAATTGCTGGCGGAGAAGCACATTCTTTAGCAAGAAAATTTGATGGGTCTGTTTGGAGTTGGGGATTTAATAATAGTGGAAGGCTTGGAGATAATACAACTACTGGTAAATCATCTCCAGTACTTGTTGTTGGTTCTCATTCTTTTGTCGAAATAGCAGCTGGAAAAGCTTATTCTTTAGCAAGAAAATCAGGGTCTGGTCAAGTATGGTGTTGGGGAGCTAATCTTAATGGACAATTAGGAGATGATACACAAACTAGTAAATCTTCTCCAGTTATAGTTGTAGGTGGTCATGTTTTTGCTGAAATAGCAGCAGGAAATAACCATTCTTTAGCAAGAAAATTATCAGATGGTTCTATTTGGTGTTGGGGGTATAATACTTACGGACAATTAGGAGATAATACAACTACTGGTAAATCATCTCCAGTACTTGTTGTTGGTTCTCATTCTTTTGTTCAGATAGCAGCAGGAGAACATCATTCTATGGCAAGAAAAGCAGATGGATCTGTTTGGGCATGGGGATATAATGGTGGAACACTCGGCGATGGTACGGCAGATAATATGTCCTCTCCTGTTGTAATTGTTGGAAGTCATAGTTTTACTGAAATAACAGGTGGATATCTTTGTTCTTTTGGATGTAAAGCATTTGGTGAAGTTTGGGCTTGGGGATACAATACAGATGGAGAACTTGGAGATAACACTGTAACGCAGAAATCATCTCCCGTACTCGTGGTTGGCGATCATCCTCTTGCTTTACAATCAGGTTCAATAAATCCAATGTTAGCTGACAATTTAGATTCTTATGATGATGGTGATTTAAACGGTCAAGGTAGCTGGTCAGGTTCAACTGATTGGGATATCCAAGGTACTACTACTAAAACTGGCTCTGGAAAAGCAGCTAAAAATGATACAGTTGGTTCTGATAGTATTATTAAAGTTGGAATACCAAGTAGAGATGGTTATCAAAGAGTTTGGGTTAGAGTAGGAGATATTACTAAAAGTGGAATAAAAGTTTATCTTCGGGATAGTAGTGATGTAGATTTTCTAAGAGCAATGATTGCTCTTTCGCATTATCAACAACCAAATCCCAAATATTATGGTGGAGCAAACGGAGATACAATAACAGACTTTCCAGGAACACCAACATTTGCAGCAGATACATGGTATCCACTAGATTTTGAATGGAGAAGCTCTGATTATAAACTTAAATATAGATTTAATAATGGAATATGGTCTGATTGGAATGTTGCATATTTAAAAAGAGAATGGACAACAATAGATACTGTAGCAGTTAGTTCAGGTAATGATTCAGGAGGAGAAGTATATTTTGATGTATTAGAAGCAGCTCTAGAAACATCTATTTCACCTTCTATTTCTCCTTCAGTTAGCCCTTCTATGTCATTATCTCCGTCTATGTCTCCATCTTTAAGTCCATCATTCAGTCCATCTATTTCTCCGAGTATATCTTTAAGTCCAAGCATTAGTCCATCATTTTCACCAAGTATTTCTCCATCTATATCTCCCAGTGTTAGCTTAAGCCCATCACTATCTCCTTCTTTAAGTCCTTCTTTATCCCCTTCACTTTCACCTTCTATTTCGCCTTCTATTTCTCCTCCTTTTTCTTTTTCACCTTCATTAAGTCCAAGTATATCTATTTCGCCGAGTATATCACCATCCGTTTCACCAAGCATTAGTTTATCTCCTAGTTTAAGTCCATCGGTAAGTCCATCAATTTCACTTTCTCCTTCGTTTTCTCCTTCAATCTCACCTTCAATATCTTCTAGTATTAGCCCATCTGTTAGTCCATCTGTTTCTATTTCACCATCTTTATCACCTAGTATATCTCCTAGCTTATCACCATCAATTAGTCCTTCATTGTCTCCAAGCTTAAGCCCATCTATCAGTCCTTCGCTTTCGCCATCTATTTCTCCGAGTGTAAGTCCTTCAGTTTCATTAAGTCCAAGCATTTCTCCAAGTATTTCACCATCAATAAGCCCTTCACTTAGTCCATCTGCACCACAAAAAACAAGATTAAATTATAAAATTTATTCAGAAGATGAATCTACTTCTGAAATATTAACAGATGTTATTAATGATTTTTCTGTTGAAAAAACAATTAATGGAGGACTTGGAGAACTTAGAATTAAATTAGCACGTAAGATTGATGATTTTGATGAATATGATGTTACAAACAATCCGTCTGGGATGATTAAATTTAATAATAGGGTAAAAATATATATTAATGATGATTATAATAATAATGTTTTAATATACTATGGATACATTACATCATATAATCCATATTTAGATGACAAAACAGAATATGTTGAAGTTATTTGTTTAGGTCCTATTTCAAAATTAACTAATGATTATTTTAGAACAGGAACAACTGTTCTTACTGATTTTGCTATACAAAAAACAACTGTTGCAATAGAACAAGTATTTAAAGATATTAGAGATAACTATATAGCATCTGAAACAAATTCAATGATTTCATCAAGTGACACAGAGATTGATAGTACTGGAGATAATCTTACTTATTTATTTAAAGATTTAAAACACATTGATGCAATAAAGAAAACACAAGAATTTTTACCAAGTGGTTGGTATTGGTGTATTAGAACAGATGGGAAAATGGTTATTAAAGAAAAATCAGCTACAGCAGATCATACATTTGGACTTAGAAAACATATTAATAAAATTAGAACATTTAAAACTATTGAAAGTTTGAAAAACTATTTCTATGTATGGAGTGGCGTTGGTTCTGCTCATGATAATTACGTTGATCAATCATATACAGATGCAACTTCAGTAACAGCATATGATATTGTAGCAGATTTAAAAATTGATAGTGGTGTTCATACAGATGCAGTTGCTAATTTAGAAGGAACAAAAGAAATTGCAGAGAATAAAGATCCTAAAACAAGAGTTGCTATTGAGTTAAATAATAAATATAATTTATCTAGTATAGAACCAGGACAAACATGTAAAATAGTTGATATTAAAACAACTGGAAGCCCATTTCCTACTGATATGTTGATTGTTAAGGTTAAGCATACTCCAGAAGTTGCTTTGGTTGAGCTTGCTGAGTTTGGAGCAGATTTGGCCAGAATGGATCAAACAAAATTAGCAGAACTTGAGCAAAATATTGCTGAAATTGAAAGTGGTGGTGTAATGTTAGCTCTTACTGCTATTAATAATGACTATAATCTTATTACAGATGTTATTAATGATAGATTAAATACTGCAACCGAAAAAATATTAGGAGATTACACTTTTGGAGTTTCTGGAGCTATCAAAATGATAACAGATGCTAATAATGGATTATGGTTATCGCCAACTGGAATTTTAGGTAAAAAGGCAGGAGATACTACTTTTGCCATTGGGATTGATGGTAGTCCCACTTTCGTAGGAACTATTACTGCTTCAACTATTACTGGTGGAACTTTTCAAACTTCTACTAGTGGCAAAAGAATAGTTATTTCATCAGATGAACTTAAGGCCTATGATAGTAATGGTAAAAAAAGATTTCATACAGATGGTGAATACACAAAATGGTTAGATAATAATGAAGTTGAAATGGCAAGAAGTTATGGATGGAAAACTGGAGATTCGTATGTTTATACTATTAATGTTGGTAGTGGGACTACTTATCCATGTGATTTAAGCTTGTATGGTGGACCTAATGATAGATATATTAATACAAATTGTGATTTAAATGTGGATGGAGATTTAAAGGTAAATGGACATTTATGTCCTAATTCAGATGGTGTTTACGATTTAGGAAATTCAAGTGGTCCTTTGGAATGGAGAAATTTATATATTGATGGAACAGCATATGTTGACACATTAAGTATGGGAGGGGATATTATACCAGAAACTCGTAACACTCATACATTGGGTTCGTCTGGTGAAGCTTGGAAGGATTTACATTTGCAAGGTGGACTTTTCTTTTATGCTTCTGCAACTACAACACAAAGAGTATTACATGTTGCTTCTACTAATACTTCTAATTTATATTGTGATAAACATTTTGTACCAGTAGGAGGTGGATCAACTTGTACATTAACTGTCGGAAGTGATGGTGATTATTGGCATAATATGTATTCAGATGATTATACAACAAAATCTCCAAAATTCTTATCTGATGTTGGATTAGATATTATTAAAGGAATAAAAGTTAATTCTAAGACAGGAAAGATTGATTCTAGAAAAGATAAACTTCCAAAAGAATTATTAGGTCCAGATGGAAGTGGTTTTGGATTAGGAAATGGATTAATGGCTTGTTTTGATGCAATTAAACAATTAGAAGAAAGATTAAAAATGGTCGAAAAATAATTAAAATAAAATAAAAGACAATAATAATATGTCACCAGAACAAAATTTAGAAACAAAAGAAAACCAAATAGATTTGGTTTTGAAGCAAAAAGAGTTAGAAACATTAGTTGCAAATAAAATTCAAGAACTTCAAAACATTGAGAATGTAAGAAATCAACTTACAACTGAAATTGTAAAATTACAAGGTAAATTGGAAATGCTTAAAGAGATAAATGACGATAAACCATCTGAAGAAATAAAGAAATAAAATAAATAATTATCTACATATAAAACGTTGACACTCTCTTGTATTTTTTGTTATTATTAAGAATAATATGTATGAAATTTTATACATATATATAGTAAATATTAAATTTAAAATATGAAACAAACACATAAACAAAAAGTAAAATTAGCCAGAAGATTAAGAACAAATAAAGAAGTGGGAGATAAAGTAAATCTATTTGATTCTAATGCTTGGTTAGATAGAAGAGAATCAAGGCTTAAAAAATTAATAAAAAACAAAAAGAAGGACAAAAAGACAACAGAATAATTATCAACTAATAAATAAATTCAAAAAATTATGAAATTATTTAATAAATTATTAACAAAATTTAAAGAAATTCGAGCACAAAAATATATTCCAAAATATCTTGGTTTAATTCAAAGTCCTAAATATATTGCAGAAGATCCACGAAAAGTTTATTTCAGAGAAATATTAATGGCAAGAGGACAAGAAACAAAACCAGATGAATTTTTTAGTCGTTATGCTATTGAACATTGTAATGCGTTTATATATTCACAAAGTCCACAACCATCATGTGTTGGTGAAACCGCATCAAGAGTTTTGGGTGTCCTTGATTATGAAGAAACAGATGAGCTAAAAAAACCATCAGTAGAAGCAATAATGGGATATATTAAAACAAGAATAGAAAAGAATTTACTTTGGGGTGCTTATATTGAAAGTGCTCCTAAAGCAGCAATGAATTGGGGAGATCCGTTTGAAGATTATTTTAAATCTGATTATTCTTTGTCTTGGGAAGATTTTTGTTCACGTCATGTTCCATATGAAATAGAAGAAGCAGGAAATATTTTAAGACCAAAAGGATATGCATGGACAAGCAAAGATATTGATTCAATAAAAGATGGAATATTTATGGCAGATGGAAATATCTTACAAGGAGCTGCTACTGGCTCAAATGAAGGATGGAAGAGTGGTAACATAAGACCACCAAAAGAAGGAGAAAAAACATGGGGTCATAGTTATCCTTGGATCGGTTATTCAACAGAAGGTGTTTATCTAGTTAATTCATGGGGAGATAAATGGGGTATGACATTATGTCTAAAAAAGAAATATATTACAGAATCAGATTATTATTATATTAAAGGAAATGAACAAGATTATGATATAAAAATTAAAGGCGTTGGTTTGATTGGGTATGACTATGATAACGGTTTACTTTCATCAAGTATCGGATACATAGACTTGCCTAACGAATTAGCACGAAAAACTAAAATGTTTAATGTAATTTATTTAAAAGGAACAAAGGATCAATATATTATAAGACAAGATCCAAAGAAAGAAAAAAGAAAAATACCAGACATAGAAACAAGACAATATTTGATAGACTCTGGTATTATTACATCAAATCCTCCATTAGAAATAATAAAACAAGACTTTGATATGTATGAAACATGCGAATTGATTCCTTCTGTAAATCTAATGAGGGTATTAGAACCAGTTGTAAAAGATATTTTCCTAAATGAATAGCTTGACCTTTATATAGTAAACGTATAAAGTTAATATATTGTTTAGGAAACATAATCATTTGTACAAAGATTATTAAATATTTTTTGGTTTCTTTGTTTCTGTTATATCCAATATTTTACAGTAATGATGTTAATGATTTATCAAGTAATTCGCATGGAATCATTGCCGATACGATTAATATGCAAATAAGCCTTCAATATGGCAAAAGAATACCATTTAATCAAATACTTGGATCTATTATTGGTCCAACTATTAAAGAAAAAATACAAGAAAATTATCAAGAAATAATAGAAATACCAAAAGATTTTATCGGAGACGGATGGTGTACTGATTTAGTTAAATTTTATCGTAAAGTGCCTTGGTCTGGTAATGCAGTTGATTGGTTGCAATATGCAATTGATGCAGGATATAGTATTGGAAAAGAACCAAGAACAAATGCCATTATGATTGATAAAACCAAGCATGATTATGGACATGTTGCTCTTGTTGTAAGTGTAAACAAAGAGAATTTTACTATATTAGAACAAAATATGAATGGAAGAGGTGTTGTTTCACAAAGAACATTGCCACTTGATTATCTTGCTATTAGCTTCATTTATTAAAAAGGTCGAATAAATTAAAAAATATATAAAAAGAGATTTAAAAATATGGAAATTTTAATTCCAGCAGCTATAGTAGGTGCAATTTCTTCATTCATCGTTGAATTGTTTAAATTTATTCCTGCTTTAGCTAAAACAGATTTAAGAAAACAGATAACTGCATTTACAATAACCTTGTTAATAGTTTCTGGTTATGTCTTTTTTAGTGAAGGAGTTGCAGTTGGATGGATTGGATTTCTTGGATTCTTTGTAATCTCATTAAGTACTGCATATGGAGTATTTAAAACTACATGGAAAGGATTAAGAACAACCTTAGGATTCAAAAATTAATATATTAGTGCATCAGAGTGCATATTAAAAAGCCTCCTTATCAGGTGGCTTTTTAATTATGTAACAGTCAAGATATTCTATTTAGTTCTCTTGCTTTTTGTTTTAGGATGTCTACAATCAGATGCAGGCACCTTATTCCTTCTTCTTCCTCCTTCCTTTTTTCCTTTTTGACTGCCATCTTTTGCTCCGTATCGTGTTGCCATATTTTTTTTGTATTTATTTCTTGAGTGGCATAATAAGATAAATATATCTATTATCACCAACAGGACTAAATATAGTTTTATGTGGTTTTTTTTCTATTTGAATTTTAACTTTATCAGTAAATATATTATTTAAACCATCTATAACATATTTATAATTAAAGAATACTTCTACTGATTTACCATCAATTTTTGCATCTATTAAGGATTCATTTTTGCCTCTATCTGCACTTTCTGATGTAATTTTTAATTTTGATTTTTCAGAATCAACATTCAATTTAATTTCATTAGTTCTTTCTGCAAATAAACTTGCTACTGTAATATCACTGATTAGTTTTCTTCTATCGACCATTATCTCTGTTTCAAATTCACTTGGAATAATCTGTTTATAATCTGGATACTGTCCATCTATTAAACGAGAAATAAATTTTGTTTTATCAAAACTAAATAAAATTTGATTTTTTCCTAAAAATATCTTTGTATCTTTTTCACTATTTTCATCTAATATTCTTAATAATTCTTGTGCTGCTCTACGTGGGAATATAATAGAACGACTTATATTAGAATCTTTAGAATCATCAAAAATTATTTTTTCTGCTAATCTAAAACTATCTGTAGCAGCAAAATTTAAATAATTATCATTTGGATTTAAAAAGATCCCAGAAATTTCAGGTCTTGAATCAGATTCAGATGCAGTTTCTATTACTCGAGCTAATGATTCTTTTAAAACAGATTGTTTAATATATGATGGATTTTCATCTTCTATTTTAGGAATTTCTGGAAATATTTCACGACCTAATCCTTTTATTTCTGATTTGAATCTACTACATTTTATTTTTAAATCATGTTTCTTAACACTAAGTTCTATATCTTTTTTAGGTAAATTACTAATAAAGTCAGTAAATAATTTTGAAGGAACAACAACTGATCCTTTTTCTATTACTTCAACTGGTAAACGATATTTAATTCCAAATTCTAAGTTTGTTGCTGAAAGCTGTATTTCATCTTTTATTGTTGATATTAAAATACATTCAAGTATTTGATTACTTTTTCCAACTGCATTTTTAACAATATTTAGACCTCTATTTAATTCTTCTTGATTGCATATTATTTTCATATTTATTTTCCTTTTTTAATTATTTCTTTTTGACCATATTTAAGAATATTTTTAATCATTGGATTTTTTGTTTGCTCATATAACATTTTATTAACATCATAAATACGATGTTCTCCCCATCCATGTTTCATTGAAGGGATTAATAACGGCCTATGATAATCTTTTGGCTCTAATCTAAGTGTATCATATCCTTGATTATATGTTTCGTTCCAAAATAATACTACTTTATTATAATCAAGTTTAAATTTATTACATATATTTTGAGCTTCATTAGCAACTATATTATGCATTCCATATTGGAATAAACAAAGCATTTTAGAAAGCTCTGTTGAACGACTATCTTTATAAATCACTGTGTGAATATCTATTTTTTGAAAATATTTTTGTAAAAAACGATATAAATTTCTATTTTCAAATTTATAATTAGGATTATCAACTCCTATAAATTTACTAAATAGTTTAATTGAATATGCTAAATTATTATGTTGTCCTCTGATTGGTGAATGAACAATAGTTTTTAATCTAGTTTCTTTGATTATTTTTTGAGTAGTCCCAACCTTTATAGTACTATGGATAATTATAACCTTGGGCTTAAATAATTTAAGATATCTTTTAACTTCCTTAACAAAATTATTATTATAAGGAAAACAAATATGCATTACTCTGTATTTGTTTTCATAAATACCTTTATTTTTTATATCAAAAATATCTATATCGTATTTTGTTTTTAAAATCTTTCCTAATGCTTGTCCAATAGAACCAGCACCTATTATAATATCTTTCATATTGTCTATATTAAAATAATTTTAAAATATTGTCAATAGCTCTTTATAACATTGGTTTTTGTTTTAAACTATCTGATTGAAAACTCTTTTTTGCAAAAAGGACAATTAACTTTGCCTTTGTGTGTTTTTCCAACCAGAATAATTTCTAAGTTATCAAATCTATTGTCATCCTTTATTCCATTCCTATGATGTATATATTCTTTACTATTTAAGTATCTACCTAAATATTTTTCCATTACTAGTCTATGCTCTGCAACATAACCACGATTATTTCTACCCTTATTAACTGCTGCTGGGTGTCCTGGACTTAAAATATAAATATATCCAGTTCTTAATTTAATTCTTCCATACTTCCAATTAGGATTTAATTCTTTCAATTTTGCTAAACTTATATTTTTTCTATGTTTCTTTCCATATTTTTTACCCTTATGAATTAGGCTTAATCTTTCTAATGTTTCTTTAGAATGTTTTTTACCTCTCATTCCATAATTTGGATATTTATTTTTTGGAAACTTTCGTCCACTATTCCAACCTGGTTGTCCTTTTTTGAATGGCATATTATTTTATATTAAGTGTTATTGTCTTTATTGTATAATATATAAAATAACTTGTCAAATCAATGGATGTTGTCTAAGTCTTTCTAGTGCCATCTTGACATACTTTAAATCAGATTCAATTCCAATAAAATTTCTATGTAAATTTTGACATGCAACTGCAGTTGTTCCAGATCCCAAAAAAGGATCTAATACTATATTCTTTTTATTACTATGTACCATTATTAATTTTTCAATTAATGATAATGGTTTTTGAGTTGGATGATCCCATCTTTCTTTTCCTTGAAGTATTGGTGTCTTAAAAACATTTTTCATTTCTGCTTGACTAATAAAATTAAATATAAAGGGACATTTATCTTTTTTGTATCTTGCAAACCATACAATATTTTCGTGTGTTGAACGATAATTTTTCTTTCTAAATTGTGGTATTGGATTATCTTTAATCCATATTAATTGACATTTTAAATCAAAATTATTATCAATAGCTGGTTTGTAATAATAATATCCCCATTCTTGTGGTCCAAAAATTATTATAGAACCATTGTCTTTTATAATCCTATCCAATTCTTTAAACAATATCTTTGAAAGTTTTTTAAGGTCAATGGTATTCCATTTTAATTTTTCAGTATAATGAAATTTCCTCCCCCCTTTATCTGTTAGTGTGTCATACTTAGAAAAATCAATATCATATGGAGGATCTGTTAAACATAAATCTATAGAATTATCTGGAATGTGTTTTAATAGATCTATGCAATTTCCTTGAATTATTTTATTAATAAAGTCTTTTGGATAAATCATTTTTGATTAATAATTGATTTTATATCTTTATATTTATTTTTAACCTTAAATTTAATCTTTTTAAATACCTTAGTAATTCCTGCTTGTAATATAATTATTTCTTTATCTGGATCATAATCTAGTAATTCTGCTTTTCCCCATTCGTTATCTATGTTTTTTATTCTAAATCTTGCCCATGCATATTTATATGATGTAGCACGAAATTCTAAATATGACTTTATTTTAATCTGTTCTGTTTTGTCTATTTTATCTAATCTTTCTTGAAATGCATTTCCTTTGCTTTGATCAAACCAGTTTAAAGATAATCCCATATTATTAAACATTTTTTCAGCTAATTTATTTGAGTATGTTATTATTTCTATAAAATACTTCGGTGCTTTTTTTGTTTGTGTCATTTATTTTTTTAATTATTTCTTTACTTAACCCTTATTTCTTTAATTCATAATATTTACAATTCTTCAATTCTTTAACAACCCTTACCCATCTAGAAGTATTATAAAATGTTTTCTTAAATGGATTATTCCGATATAATACTTTAAGACATCCATTGCCAGTTCCTCGGTTTGGCCAGAAATATTTACAATCAAAACATAATGGTCTTGTCCTTTTTTGTTTCATTTCTTTTATTAATTATTTTATTATTTCATCTTCTGGAACTGATTTTTTTAAATCTTTTACATATTCTCGAACATCTTTTTCATTCGAAAATTCTATTGCTTCCTTATAATCACCACAAATACTACTAATTTCTACTTTATATTCTTTCCATCCAAAATATTTACTAAGATATTCAACAATATAGTAATGTTTAATTTTAGCAGTATCGTTATCTCTCCAATATTTTTTTATTATTCTATATTTTTTCATTCTCTTTCTTCTTTTTGTTCTTTAATAATATCATTGGCTATTTCAACCAATTCCTTTTTGTGTGTTTCAACAAGAAGGGCATAAAGAGCATTTTTGCCTTCTTCTGTTAAAAGAAGATCTCCATTCATTAATCCAGCTTTTATTAGTTTCCTTAAATCAGGAGTCAAAAGCCTTCTCATCATTGAATTTAATTTCATAAGTTTAGTTATTTTATTAATTGGCTCTTTGCTTGATATTAATTCTAGGTCCTGTTCTCTAACAAGATATCTATATTCATGATTATTGCCATATTTGAGTATGTATCTATTATATTCATTAGTAGACCATCCAGTCAGTGTATATATGCTTTCTTGTGGGATAAAATCAATTATTTCTAATACTTGATTTTGAATTGAAAAATCTCTACCATTATCATATTGTGCAAAAAAATCATATATAACTCTTACCTCATCTCCTATATTAAATTTTTGGTTATTTGGAGCCATGTATTTATTTATTGTTTATTTTTTAATCGACCTTTATTTTATAAGCTCTATAACTATCTTATCAAGAGATTCATAATTATTAATGTTTCCTATTCTATAAACATTATTATTATATGATACTACATGATCGTTATTAGATGGATCTATTTTCCATTCAACGTTTCCACATTCTATCGATCTTGTGATTATTGAGCCAATTTGAATAAATACAATCAATAATATAGTAATTATTACTATACATATTATTCCATATTTACCAAAGAAATTAAACATATCTTCATTCGTTGGAAATTTTTTATTGTTATATCTTTCTGTTTCCATAATATTATTTACATTTTACAGTGAAGTCTCTTGCATATATAGAATCTGGGTCTCCACTAAATTCTAGGATACCGCCAGGACAAATCCTTTTAGCCTTATCTAAATTAGTTTCTTTCTTTGGTTTTTCGCTTTTATTCATTAATTTATCTATCTCTTCCTGAGAAAACTCTGAACAAGCTTCGCTGTCTCCATTAACGCAAGCTACTTTATGTCTAGCTGAGTTTATAGAAACAATGATAATGGTTGATAAAATTCCTATGACAACCATTACAACCAATAATTCTATTAAAGTAAATCCTTTTTGTTTTATTTTCATAAACCCATCCTTTTTTTATTTTATAATCTATGCTGCTATTTTCCCTTTAAATTTACCATTCCAAGTCTTGATAAAGTTAATACAAATGTAGCTTTAAAATTAAGAAAAAGTGAATGTCTGTCTTTTGGAGAAAAATAATTCGTTAGAAATACTGACATAATTACAAAAATATAATAACGGATAAGTGTAAAGTTCCCATCCTTATTCCTTAACAATTCATACATTCTCGCTTTTAATGGGTCTAGTGGAATAATACCACATTTAATCTTAACTTTATGTTTAATTTTTTCAAATTCTGTCATAGTCAAGCATTACTTATTCAAACCGATAAGGACACTACGATCTTCGCCTGTAACTAAAGTTGTTGGTAGTATCCCATTCCATTTTTCCAAAAAACGAAGCTCTGTTACTTGTGGATTATTCAATAATGCCATTGCTTCAATCCTGATAGCTTCTGCTTTACCTCTTGCGTCAGCAATCTTTTGCATAGCTTCTACTTCGATTCTTTCTAAATCTCTATCGGCTTTAAGCTTTAACTGTTCTGCAGTTACCTTTGCTTCAATTGCTTCATTAAAGGCAGCTGAGAAATCAAATTCAACAATATTAAATTCATCTACATAAATATCGCTTTCTATTAATCTTTCTCTAATATTGTTTTTAATATCGTCTTTAACAAGTTCTCTCTTCGTGATTAACTCTTCTGCTGTATAAAGGGCAGTAGTTGCTTTAACGGTTTCTTGAACTGCTGGATCAATAATTCTTTCTTTATATAATTTACCAACATCTTGCCATACTTTATTAACAGTATCTTCAATTAAATGATAGTTAATAGCGACTACTGAAGTAACTATCTGCAAGTCTTTAGAGGCTGCTGATGATGGAACTTCTGCTTTTTGAATTTGAACATTCATTATTTTTACTTTTTGGATAAATGGAATTTTAAAATACAATCCCTCATCAAATACCTTGTCTTGTACAGCACTAAACTGAAGTAATACACCACGCTCACCAGCTCCAACTGTTCCCCAACATCCAAAGAATAGAATTATAGCAATAAAGGTAATAGAGATGTGCTTAACAAGTTTACCAGCTTTAAAATCTCCATCTTCTTCTGTCCAATTTTCTTCTGAAAAATATTTCATATTATTTGTTTCCTTTTTATTATTTATTTCGACCTTTAGTTTTATTTTTTAATATTTTCATTTTTTTAAATATAAAAACCTACTATTTTTTTAGTAGGTATTTATAAAACAGTTGCGGAGATGGGAGTCGAACCCATAACGGGGTGCTTATGAGACACCTAAGAACCACTTCTGCTCGTCCGCAGTAAAAGATTTATTATAGATAATATAATATAATAAAAATCTTGTCAATGATTCTTAATACCTACTATTTAGATAACAGATTCTTAAAGAACGTTATGCCTATGTACCTATTTTAATATTCTTTGATTTCTTATTTAATTTTAACCAAAGTTTAGCTACTGCTATTTTTGGTGTTTTGCCTTTTGTCTTCATTTTACTCAATTTTCTGTCATCTGAAAATGCTATCCAACCTCTTTCACCAATACTTCTTCCAGAATCTAATGCCATAAATCTATCCCCACATGCATCTATGAGTTCTGATAAGGTTGGGATAAAGAACCATTCATCATCAAAATTTATAATATCTTTTTTTGTATCAAGATATTCTATAATTTTTTTAGATGTTGGTATTGCTAATTTAATTCCGTTATCTGTTGTAGATGTCCTAAACGGAAATCCATTATCTTTTAATTTTTTAGCTAATTCGTAATTCATACCAAAATAAAAAGCATCACCCATAAAGTGAGCTTATTTTAATAAACAATATTTTTTTGACTCTACGGTCTTTATTGTCATATATTTTTTGACTCTAGGTCTTTAATAAAATACAGAGAACCAGAACTCAGTTTAATGAATAATTCTACAAAACATCATATCCATCTTTTTAGAAATGGATTAGAACTACTATACCAAAGTTCCAGTTTTCTATATTCTATCTTATTCTTATTATAAAGCTTTAGGTTCTTTTGTCAACCCATTTTCCTGTGGATAACTCATTGGACATCTTTTTTTTAATTCAAGATTTGTTTTACAAAGAAAATAATAAGGACAGAAAAAATTACATTGAGTAGTATTTTTAGGAATACTTATTTTAGATAACTGAAATGATTTAGGGCGACAATCTATTTTACGTAAAGTTTTTCTCCATCTATATCCCATAAATTAATTTATATAAATAATTAAATATTATAATTCAATTGGTGACCTTTATATAATTATATATACTTATTATTAAATTTGTCAATAGGTACTATCCTGCTCGATGCCACTTCTCTATTATGCACCATCTTTATGGGTCATATTTGCTTACCAGAACGACTTTTATCATTAAGTTATACTATTTTACTCTTTTCTTTCCATACTCCTTTATTTGGGTGTTTTTCATATCTTGTCTTTTCCTTATATAAGTTCCAGCATTTATCCAATTATCTCTATTTGTATTGCCTCCTTGATCTCCTGATTTATAATAATGATCTGTATTACAATACCACTTCTTCTGTTTAGGACGATTTGGTCGTTGATATGCTCTAAGCAATTTCCCACAATATGAACATTTGATATTAAAATATGGCAAATTTTTGTGTGCACATTAGTGCATATAAATTATCTCTCTTTAGAAATCAAACCAAATAAGTAATAACATTTTGAACAACTAACACTATTATATAGTTCATTATCTTTTATTTCTTTAATAACTTTTTCAAACTTCTTACATTTATGTTTCTTCATTCCACTATAATGAATAAGTTTATTGTATTTTATTATTTTGGCTATTATGTTTGATTTATATTTCATATGATTAAAACAACTCTTTATTAAGATTTTATTTTTAACATTTTTAACATTATTGCTTTTATTACATTAACTGTTACTGCGTTTCCAGCCATTTTATATTTTTGGGAGTCGCTTATCCATTTGAAACAAACTTGCCGTCTTTCCCTCTTTTTTTCTTGGGTGGATTCCATCCATCCTCTTGGCGATGTAACTTTGTGTGGCAACTGCGACAAAGAACCTCTAAGTTTTTCAAAGAGTTGTTTAATTTGTTTCTGTCTTTGTGATGAATATCCAGATTTTTGTTTGAACCACAAATTATACATTCTGTTGCAATAATTAACTGCCTTGCTCTGTAATTCCCCTGCTGTGGAAGAACATTGTTTTTTTTCCATATTCCCTTGTAAAACAGTCGCATACATTTTCGGTTGCAGTATTTCCTTTTTGAGAAATGTAACAAGCTCTGCAAATCCCCATCCTTTTCCCTTATCCTCACTAACTGCTTCTTGCAATGTTTGCAATATTTCAATGGTGTTTTTTTTCTTGGCATTGGCATATCCCTTATTATACATTACAGGGGTTGCAAAATCAACACCTATATCTACCCACGAATCTGGAAAACCTTGTAAACGCATACATTCTGTTGGAGTTAATCGACGAATACCATTAACCAATTCATTATGTATTGCACTTTCTCTTATATTAGGATATTCCTTTATGCCTCCGTCATTAAATCCATGTGGTCGAGAAAAAATTGAATCCATTAAATATAATCCTGTTTTTGCTCCTTTACCTCCTGCATTAGCTCTAATTGTTCTTGCTATTCCTTCGATACTTTGTAATCTGTTTGTACTGTGTTTTGCTTTATTAATGATTTTAATAGTTCCTGTGATAGTTTTTCTGATAGGAAATACTTTTGGTCTACTTGTTCCTCTAAGATGTCTCTTAGCGAAGTCATAACATTGATACCTTGTGGGAAGTTGAACGCTATCATTTTTATTTTTGGATTGCATAGTAATTTATTTTTAAGTTTATCTATTTGTAACATAAGACCATTTTAATTCATGATGAGTGTTTTTTTCTCCTCTACAAACTTTTGATATTGAACTACCATCTGTATTATTTTGTCTTGCTGCTTCTCTTGCTGATGGATAAATCGCCAATACCTTTCCACTTAAATCGCTTTTAATAACTGGTTTTGAAAACATTTTTTTTGCAATGTTGCTAAGCTTAGAATGAACCAATTCTTTGGTTTTTATTGAACCCCTACCTTTTTTATTATTTTCTTCCCATGTTATTAATTCCATATTTTTAAATTCATATATTCCATAATCATTTAATCTATTAACTGATGGAGTTTTTTCTTTTAGACAATCAATTTTTATCCATTCATTTAACATTTTCCTTAATCCATTTTCTAAAGACCATTTTTTAAATTCTTCTTTTGAAAAAATTGGTAAAGGTTGTTTTCTTTGTTTAGATGTGTGCCTCATTCTTCCATAAACTTTCGTAATCCATCCATTCACTGTTCTCTTATTCCGTTGTCGATAACTGACCATATATTTTTTTTGTTTGTATACCATATAATGTTTTTATTAATTATATATTTATTATACTCTCTATCTTGTGGTATGTCAAAATATTTGCATTTCATCTAATAAATCAAGTCGTATTCCAATTATAAACACCCTGGCTCTATTCTGTGGAACACCGAAATCCTTTGAGTTTAAAACTTCAAAGTCAATTGCGTACTCACATTTGCACAATTCTTCACATATTCTTTCCATAGAGTTGCCTCCATCGTGGGATAGAAGTCCTTTAACATTTTCAAATAAGAAGAACTTTGGTTGCTTTGCTTTAAGTATTCTAAAACATTGAAACCACATATTCCCTCTTTCATCATCAAAACCCCCTCTTTTTCCTGCGATACTCCACGATTGGCAAGGCACTCCTCCAATAAGTAGGTCAAAGTCTGGTAATTCTTTTGTGTTGATTTTTGTAATATCTCCATAGTTTTTATGTTTGGGGAATTTTTTTTCATAGATTTGAATCGCATATTTATTAATTTCGGAGTAACCAATACATTCCCACTGCTCCAATCTATGTCCCTTTTCCTGTTTGGATTTCCTCCTCCTGCTCCTAATGCTGGGAATATTCCCTCGTCGCTCACCACTGTCCCTGATTGACCTCTTCCTGACGGATTTTTGTTTCCCAATTTTATTATTTTCATATGCTTGTTGTATTCCTAATTCAAATCCACCTATTCCACTGAATAAACTTAAGTATTTCATATTTTAAAATAATGTTTTTTGTTGTAATCTTTTTTTAGATATTTCAATATATCTTTCTGAAATTTCAATACCAATAAATTTTCTATCAAGATTTTGTGATGCTACGGCAGTTGTTCCACTTCCCAAGAATGGATCTAGTATTATATCTTTTGGATTACTTGATGCCATTATTAACTGTTCTATTAAAGGAATCGGTTTTTGAGCTACATGATATCTTCCACGAAA
>Ga0307928_10000473_pt1 | contig 30322 bp, 55 predicted proteins | sample AceLakmetagen232_FD_201815 | JGI IMG/M metagenome (GOLD analysis project Ga0307928, IMG submission 201815) | Saline water microbial communities from Ace Lake, Antarctica - #232 | ecosystem: Environmental > Aquatic > Non-marine Saline and Alkaline > Saline | place: Antarctica: Ace Lake... | reverse complement strand
GAACCTTCGGCTCCTCTTTGAGAACCTTCGGCTCCTCTTTGAGAACCTTCGGCTCCTCTTTGAGAACCTTCGGCTCCTCTTTGAGAACCTTCGGCTCCTCTTTGAGAACCTTCGGCTCCTCTTTGAGAACCTTCGGCTCCTCTTTGAGTTATTTTATAAACTCTTTTTAATTTAATATTACTTTATATTAATACAAACAATACCAGTATATAAACTTATTGATTAGTAAACCTGTAGCAGTTTAATTTATAACTCTTTATTCTTTTCTAATATCTTTCTTAATCTCTCTGCTTGATGATGTAATTTATTTGTATCTTCTTCTATAGTTGGTTTTATATTATTATTAATATCACCCATCATATCTAATATATCATTATCGTCTGTTTTAAATAGTTTAATTATTGCAATCACACTACCAATACCAACTAATACTATTATAACTAATATAATACCAATCATAACTTTATTACCACCTTGGCTTAAAAAACTATCAAACTCATCTGATAAAGTTCTCTCAGGTATTATTTCTTTTACTACTTTAATATTATTAAAATTTAAAACTCTTTTATCATTAATCATTTCTTGACCAACAAAATATTGAACAGTTACATCATATTCATTAACTGCTGTCATGTTTGGTACTAATACTATTTCTCCACAAGTACATTCCCAAAATAATTTATTAGTATCTTTGTTACAATTTTCAATAGTGTAATCTATTACATTCTCAGTATTCTCTACTTTAACATAAACAACGTTATAACAATTAGTTAAGTTAACTAATGATATTTTTTCGCCTGAGATATACTCAATACCTTCTGCACCTGATATATATTCAGCATTAACACTAACAGATAATATTATTATTATAATATAAATTAGTTTATTCATTTATTCCACTAAATTTTTTGTTTCCAATACTTCTCTCACATCTTTAATATTAAAGAAATGTCCTTGTATTTTTTCTTGTTCAGTTGCATTTGGTGAATATGTTCCCCACAGTTTTCCTGTTGGTTTAAGTGCTTCATATGCCAAGAATGCATTTTCTACTCCAAAACGTTCAGTAACTTCTTTAAATGTTAAGTTAGCTTCTTGATAAGCTTTAGCATCTTTTGGATTATTTTTCTCCCATTCAGTTATAGATTGCATACTACGCCAATTTATTTTACTCATACTTTCTGGATGTTTCTTTAGTTCCAGATACTTATTTACTTTCTCACATGCTTTACAACTATCCAATTTAATCACCTTTTTATCTTGAGATACTTTAAATTATTTTATTTACCTATAACAAACGCATTAGGATTTCCGTTTATTTCCATTTGTTTATGTTTATTTCCATACCAAACAATAAACGTAAATGGCATTCCCATTAATAAAATTAAACATAATACCATAAATGTATATTCTTTAATTCCATATCCTTTTAATATTATTGCAGGACCAATTAATATTGTTGCATATATAACAACTAAAAAAGCAATATCATTTTTATCCATTTATACACCTCGATGCATCTAATAAAAATTTCTTCTCTGATGGTATTAATCCTTTTTCACAACCTTCAATTTCAGGATAAACATATTCATATTTCTTTCTTAAAACTATTTCTTTAATATGTTCTTTTCCACATAACTTATAATAAAATTCCCAAGCATCACAATAAGTATTATTAAATAAACATTGTGGTGTATTATTAATTAATATTATTTCATAACCCATATGTTCGCAATAAACTATATGTATTGCTTTAGCTTTATAAGGTTCTTCTATATAACCAAAATCAACTTTATTAGCATCTTCAACATATTGACAACCTATTAATAATAAACAACCTGCTATTATAAAATAAAATAGTTTATTCATTTTACTTCTCCTCATTGATTATCATTCCAGCTCCCATCTGTTGGTTCTATCCATTTACATTTTTTAGTATTACACATATACAACCCATCTCCACCTTGATTCCATATAACATTACCACATTTAGGACATTTTGGAACACTACAATAAATCGCCATACAAGTTGCATCAGCTTTACCATCATGTTTACGTTTACTTCTTGGAGTTAATCTTAAATCTATTTCTGGATATAAATTCTCACAATATTCTACACTTGAAGTTTTAGTATCTCCTTTGTTAGCTCCAAATAATGCCTTCTGCCATGTTCGAGCAGAAACAATTACAAAATCTATATCTAACATTATTAATATAGTTCTCATCATATAAAAACATCCACCACTTAAAAATGTAGATGCACTACCATTAGTTGGTATAACATGACACAACTCAAGAACAAACTTAATATCTCCTTTACTCTTAATCTCTTTAAAAATTTTAATTAGTTCCCTTATATTATATTCACGTTTGTTCTTACCATTCTTTTTATAAGATACTGTTGGCATCTCATATATTTTAGGGAGAGAATTAGTGGAATTAATAACCACAATCCCGCCGTTTAATCCATTATCAATTCCACCGTAATTCATTTTAACTCTCCCTCTTCTTCCTCTTCTTTTTCTTCTGGTGCTCCCATAGTAAAATAATAAAATGATCCAAATGCTCCTAGTATAGCTATGATAGATATAATTATAGTTAATGAACTTATCTCCTCTTGATTTTCTTTTATATTTTTTATACTTTCTATTTCTTTATCAACTACATCTATTGACTTAGAAATGTTATTTAATTCCTTTTGATTATTATTTATAGTATTATTAACTATTTGTAATCTTTCTAAAGTATTATTTAATACTTGCATAGTTTCATTTGTAATATTAATTATTCTTTCTTGTTCCTTATCAAACTCTTCTTGATATCTTATTCTTTCTTTTAAAGTAAGTTCATGACTAGGAGATAAAGATAATTTATGTTTTACTTCATCTATTTTCTGTAATCTTAAAGTTGCTGTATCATTAATAATACTTAATAGTATTATTTCAAAATTATTTTCACCATTATTGTTTAAATCATATTCATAAGAAAGATACATTAAATGTTTTATTTTATCGTTAATAGTTAAATCTACAAACCCTGAACCTATGTTATCAATATGAATAGGATATATAATATTAGTATTAAGATCAAGATAATATAATGTTTGTTGATTTGTTACATTTATATCTACATAACCATCTAAAACTAATGTTTCATTGTTGCCTAAATCAACATCACTATATAATACTACCATACTACTGTTTTCAACAGCTACTACCATACTTGATAATAGAATTAATAATATAATTAACTTCATCATTTTTCTTTACCTTTATACATATTATCTATATATCCTTGTAACTGTTCTTGATTGTTTAAATATTTCGTTAATAATTTTTTCCTAGTTTTATATGACATATTTGGAAATTTATTCATACACCAATTACAAACTACCATTTTTTTATTTTTATTAAATGGTGATACTATTTCCCATTCAGCATAATGCTTTTGACAGTTCTCACAATTATAAACTACAAACCCTTTCTTTCTAAACTTCCACCATACTTTAATATCATAACAATTATTTAAAAACATATTCCATTTATGATTAAACCAATTTATCATTTTCCATCCTCTAAAATTTTTGTTTATACTCAACCACTGAATACCATATAGACATTAAAGGTATAAAAAATAATACATTACATAATATAAAAGCATCTAAATTTGGAAATGATGGAACAAAAAAATATAAAACTGTAAACATTATAATTCCACCAATATAAGTACATAAAAGATTCATTAATAGTAACTTAAAAAAATATTTATTTTTATCTGTCATTTTATTTATTCTCTTCTAATGTTTTAAATACTTCTTTTAATTACCTATTTATTAAACTTTATAATATATCTTCTTCCAAACACTTCTTCTAATATCTCATCTAATATCTCTGTGGTTTTTATATTTATTCTATCATTTTGCCATAAATCTTCTCCACAAGTTATTTCATGTTCATTACAAATTTTTTGTATTTTTAGTTTTATATCTTCATTCATTTTGAGAACCTCTTTGAGTCACTTCGTGAACCTCGCAAACGGATCAACGGGTGGTTTTTGTTTTTCTTCTAAGTCTAAAAATGGATCTTGATTTTTATCCATTTCAATTATATCTTGAAATGTATGTGATTCTTCCTCTTTTACATTAGGGTCTTTCTTCTTTCCAAATGAAAATATATCTCTAACAACAGGAGGTATAATAAAATATTCTAATTCTTTCCATACATTGTCTAAATCAATATTATCAATCCTTAATCCTCTTTCTTTAAACTCTTCCATTGTACAAAAGCTTTTACCTTTACCAACACCTATTCCCCTATTATTAGGAAGTAAGAAATGAATACCTGCTCCATACTTTTGAGCAATCTGTGCTTGTATACTTGTTTTAGACGGATAATCATCATAAGCTCCTACACTCTTTCTTAATGCTACTAAATTCATATCTTCTTTTAATAATTCCATTATTAAGTTTCTTAAATATGTCTTAGCAAATTTACAAGTTCCTGTTTTAATTTGTGGTACAAGATGTTCCCAAAATATCTTTTTAACTAAAGGAGATCTATCTTTCTTTTTAATACCTAAATTTTTAATTACAACTCTATCATCTTGAGTAACATAAATATAATTCTTTTTCATAAACCCTTTTGGCTTATTAAGAAAATCATCTTCATCCATTTCCTTATCGCTATCTTTCTCTTCTTTAGTTTTACCTTTAAAAAAGAACATATATTTTATTTCATCATCAATACCCATATCAAATGTATCTTGAGGAAACGGAACACTAGCTTGAATGTCATCTATAATTTGTTGTTTAATTTTTAACATTCTTTCTTTATCATGGAAAGGATCTAATATAAAACAGCTATCAGTATCCGTTGCAAGTAGTTTATATCCAGCTTCTTTAAATTTCTTCCTAGCGTATTTTGTCCACTGTCTACCTATTCTAGTGCAATCTCCTCCAGCTGTTTTATCACAAACTAAAGTATAGTAAGGTGTATTTAAAATACCATAAACAATATTAATAAATATTTTTAAAGTATATTCTTTTCTATTTCCTGCTTTTTTATAATCTACTCTTTCACCATACCATTTTTGTAATAACTTACCAACACCTGCCATCTCATCAGCGAAGTAGGTTCCTTCAACTTTCCATACATCTCCACCATACCAAAACGGTCTATCAGTTACTGTACCTGGTTGTTTACGTCCATACAAATTACACATCATCATTATATGGGGATATAGAGAATTAAAGTCTAAACAATATATATCTCCTTCAAATTTCTCACCTGCTGGATAAGCAACATAACCACCACCAATTTTTATACCATCATCCTGCCCACCATATTGTTCTTCCCATCCTAAAGCTTTACAAATTGCCTTATATGCTAAAGCTGGCATACTTGCAGTTAAGTATAATTTATCATCAATATCCTTTTGTTTAATATAATCTTTAAAACTAGCAAAATAATCTTCTAACCATTCATATAGTTTTTTAGTAATTTCAATATCTCTTCTTGTATATTCATCAATTATTTTTATATCTTCTTTTGTCCATATAGGCTTTTTTAATATATTATAATCCATTTCACCTTTAGCAGAATTATCATCTACTATATCTAATAGTCTAGTAATATAATCTAAACTATATTGCATAATTAAATCACCAAGCATTCCCTTTTTAATTTTCATTTGAGATGCTCTAAGTTTAAATATTAACCTAAGATCCATTATTTTTTTATATGTAAATTTTATACCTTCTCTTATTAAAATAGGATTATCATAACCTGGTATTGATTTAGTTCCAGCATTATTAAACCCAACTAGAAATCTATGATTGTTAATAGTTGTTTGTACATCTTCTTTAGAAGTTACTAAAAAGGTTTTATTTGTTTTATAACTATGTGCACCAAATACTTTAAATTTATCTTTCTGAGCATTAGGTTTTTTATCTACTGTTGCAGTTTCTATATCATAAATTAAAACATTGTCTCCTATTCCATTACTCATTTTAACACCACTTTATTTATACCGGATTTTTTATTGTTGGTAAAACCTTCTTTCTCTTCTCTCTAAGTATTCTAGGCTTAACCTTTATACATTCTTTATACCAAGGACAGCTTTTACACATTGACCCCGTAATACTAAGTTCTGTAGTTCCAAAACATTTTCTAGTGCATTTTTTCATTTTAAAAATCAAAGACCCCTTTTTGGGATCCAGTCTCCTTGTTTAGTTGTATATCATTTTTATATTTATGCAATGCATACTCAGGTCCTTTTTTAACAGATATATCAATCATGTCAAAACCTTTTAGTATTTTCTCTGCTAAGTGTGGTTCAAAACTATATTTAACAAATTCATTTAATTTATATGGAATATCTATAATAGCTTGAACATAGTTTAACCATCTTATATTCATAATTAAATTATGTACACTTAACAATCCTCCTAATACAGGATCATTAGTTTCTATCATTTTACCTAATCTATCTCCCATTGTTTGACAAACTGGACAATCACAAATAAGAGAAGCATCCTTTATATGAACAATATCATTAGCACTTGTCAATTCATTAAACTCTCCCATGTTATGATTACTTACAAATCTAACTTTTCTATTCATCATAAATGGTAATAGATAACTTCTGTATTGTGCTCCTATATCATAACTACTACTATCAAAAGTAATTGGTTGTTTTAAATGTTTATTAGCATAACAAACAATTATTGCTCTACTCATATTACCAGTCCCTAAAAAGTGTAAAGGCTTTACTACATTATGTATTGCAAATACACAAACCTCTGCTAAGTTAATAGGATTATTATTTGAAGCCTTAACACAATAACCATCTAAATAATTATCATCTTTAATTATATTATACCAATCTAAAAACTCTTGATATTTTCTTCCTTGAACAATTCCATAAAAAGCAAAGTCTTTCTTTCTATCTCTATAAGGTTTAGTATCATCTATGTTCTTTTTTGTTAATCTAGCATGATCTAAAAATTCTTTTGTTTTAAATATCCATCCACTAAAGCTTCCAGGTTTATTTGTACCGTCTGGATTCTTTGTAATGTATGGTATACTATCAACACAAAATCCAATATGACTATGTTCCTGTTGCCACAAAAATACTTCTTTAGGTGTAAACTTTTTCTCTCCTAAAGTTATTTCCTGTAAACCACCACTATCAGAAAGAATTATAGAATTAGGTAATAAGTCACCTTTATTTTTAATCCTAATAAATAACTCATCATGATGAAAGGGATTAATTAAAAATGTATTATATTTAAATATACTATCTTTAGTAATGAAGGTGGCACGTTTACCATCTATCATTATATCATCTCTCAATGTACAATTTAATACTGTACCGTTTAATACTGGAACATAATTAAGTTTCTTTAGTTTCATCATTTAACCTTCCTTTATTTATACATTTATGTTGTGATTCTTCTGGATACCCACCAGAGTTATTTCTAAAATATTGCTTTCCACATTTATGACATCTAACTAACATTTTTAAAAACCCGTAATACTATAATAACTATACATAAACCTATATATAAACTTATTGAAACAAAAAAATTAATTATTAAATACTGCCATAACTGATCCTATAATTATTAATAATATAGCAATACCATTAAACCATGCAGACCAATCTTTTATAAATTGAATCTTTATAAATATATTATTAATTACTGGTAAAACAAATAACAATAATCCAAGAATAATTACTGGGTTAACTTTTGCTCCTGTTGATTCTGACATATTATATCACCCTGGTTATTTAATTTAAAAAATAAAAAAGAAAAGGATTACTCCTTTTCAGTTAATAAAAATCCTTCTTCATCCCAATTAAACTTTTTAAATCTTTCTTCTTCTTGTTTCTTTATAAGATAGATTATAACTTTAACTTGAGCCTGAGTTTTTTTAATTTCTCTGCCAGGTTTCCATTCATTAACCTTTTCAGCTACATCATTAACTGTTTTTAAACTTTTCATTTGTAAAGCTTTAACAATAAGTCCTGCATAACCCTCAGGGTTAATTCCTGTAGATTTTCTAGTTTTTCTTTCTTTCTTTTCTACTTTTTCTTTCTTTTCTACTTTTTCTACTTTTTCTTTCTTAGCCATAATATTCACCTTTGGTACTTGTTCTTTTCGTTGCTCAGCTCTTTCTAAACGCTTTGCAGCTTTTTCAATGTTTTCTTGAGAGCGTTTTTCTTCGAACTCTTTTTCTTTTTTTTCACTTTGTTGTTTTAATAAACCAATCATTTGTTTTGTTTTTTCATTTATTTTTATGGTATATTCTTCCATTTTTTCATTATACATTTTTTCATCAATAGTTTTAGAATCAAATTTTCTTATTACATTCTGTTTAAAAAAATTTAGTTCATTTAGTTCATTTAGTTCTTGTTTTATTTGGTTCATCATTTATATCACTTATAGTTATTTGCTAATATATAAAACCTATTAATTTTGCATATTTATAAGTTGCAAAAATTCATTCTTAGTTGAATTATTTGTCTTAAATATTCCACCAACCTTACTTGTAATAGTATATGAATTTTCGTCCTCAACTCCTCTTGATTTTACACATAAATGTTTTGCTTTAATTAATACTGCAATGTTATCCGTATCCAAAATATGTTTAAGTGCATAAAATATTTGTCTACCTAATCTTTCTTGTATTTGTGGTCGTCTACTAAAATATTCTACAACTCTATTAAATTTACTTAATCCTAATATTTTTTTATTTGGTATATAAGATACATATGCTTCGCCATCTATATTAACAAAATGATGTTCACAAAAACTTTGAACATTTATTCTTGAAACAGTTATCATTTCATCTTGTTGTATTTTATTTTCTACAGTAGTACACTTAGGAAAATTATTTGGATCTAAACCCCAGAAGATTTCATTAACAAACATTTTAGCAACTCTTTTAGGAGTATCTGTTAAACTATCATCAGATAAATCTAAACCTAATGTTTCCATTATTATTTTAAATTTTCTTCTAATGATATTTATTTTTTCTTCTTCTGTATTATTAATTGTTTTTAACATAGGTGTTTGTATTCCTATTTGTTCTAAATATATTTTTACTTCTTGTCCTAGTTTTCCATCAGTTTTTTGTTTGTTTAATACCATTATTCTTCCCTCCCGTGCATTGGCCAGAATGCGTCTTTAAAATCTACATACATATTATATTTAAATTTAGTACAAATATCTAATAGTAATACTAAATTTTCAGTTGTAATTTCGCCTTTAGTTCCTAAATGTACTCTTTTTCTAGGAATATCAAAAGCTGATATTAATAAATTAACTTCATCTAGTTGATCCTTATGTTCTATTAGAAAAATAAAATCTGCATTCATTTGATTATACCATAATATAGTTGAATCTTTAATTCTTTGTTCATACTCTATTCCTGAATTACCCAATAATACTTCTACTCTATAATTTACAGTTTTAATGTTTCCAATTTGTACTGGTTTAATAATACCATTGGTATATATTTCTGTAGTTATAGTTTCATCTTTTTTATGAATCTTAGAAATTAGTTTACCTAATTCTTCTTTTTGCTTTAAAGGATCTTCACCACAAAATATAATTTTTCTATACTGTAAACATTTAATTAATAATTCATCTATATTTAAATCAACTGCTTGATTATCCATATAAATAAACAAAGCATATTGCCCTGTTTGAAATATACCAGTAAAACTTACAAATGTTTCTTTAATTTTCATTGTATTCCCTTCTTACCTAAAGCCTTCATAATATCTGTATCTTCTCTTCCTCTATAAATACCTGCTCTAGCTTTGGGTAATACTTTACTTAACCAATCTGCTTCCCAAGGATTATTCTTAAAATATCCACTAGTACCAATATCATTATTCTCTAATGCAACCCATTTTCTAAAACATGGTTTACAAACACCACAAGGCTGTGGTTGGCCATTATAACAACTATAAGAAGTTTTTAATGCATTTTCTGAACCACCCTTAGCTAAATACAATTCTACAAGTTCTGTTTTAGTAGTATCTTTATAAGGTGAATGTATTTTAAATATTCTTTTTTGTGTCCAATGTTGTTCATCCCACATATGATTAAGCAGTTCTTCCATTAAAGAATAAAATTTGTTATCTTTATCAAAACTTCTATCACCATAAACACTACTTAAAATAATCTCTTCCCCATGCATACTTGCAACTAACATATAATAAGCATTACGATTAGGAACAATAAAATCTACACGTTCAGTAGCTTTTAAATTTATAGTATCTCTATCAATAACTAGTTTATCTTTATCAATATAGTTATGAGCAACTAATGCATTTAAACAAGCCTGTTCCTGTTTTTCATATTGACTACCACTATTAATATATAATAATACATCAGGATTTAATAATTTTGAAAACATTAAACAATCCATTCCACCACTAAATAATAAAACAGACTTTCCTGTTCGCTTATGTTTTTCTTTATCATTTATTATCATTACCATTTTTATTACCTAATTAACTAAAATGTTTATTTTCTAATTCTTCTTTTGTAAGATAACTAATTTTATGATTTTTAGTTTCTAACATATCCACTAAAAAAGAAAATGCAAAATCTCGAATAGAATTTAATTCTTCTTGTATTCTTTCTATATCATGTTCTTCACTTTCTGTTACGAATAAATTATAAAATTCTTGAGCAAATTCTTTTTTTATTTGTACAACTTTATGTTTATTATCTATTTTTTTTATAGATATAAACCCATATCCTTTTTCACATTTCATCTTCAAACTCTCCTAAAAAATTTCCTAATTCTGCTGAAAGTGTATATAAATATTCTTGTTTTTCTTTTGTTAATTTATCATAACCTTTTAAATATTTAACTGTATTTTGATCTAATCTTTTAACTGCATTAATATAACCTTTAACAGTTTTAATTCTATCACTATAAAACATTCCTGTTTTATCTATCCAACCCATTGCCATCTTTTATCCCAACCCTTACTATCCATTTCATTAAAATATTTTTCTCTATTAATATCTAAAACTTTAGCAATCTTCATTAACATATTATAACATTTCTTATGAACATTATGATATGACCCATCTCCATATAATCTATATACTTTATAATCTTTAACTATTTTGTTTCCACAAAATCCACAATTATTTGTTTTTATCCCAACCATTTCAGCCCACCACAATTCAGATCATCAATGTAGACATCAGCTCTAAGTTTTCCCATTACAAGTGCATGATATTTAATACCTTTCTTTCTTAATTGTTCTACAGTTATATCTCTAATCTTTTCACTTCGAGCCGTATGAATAACAATAAAATTATCTGGACATTCATATAATTTATTTACTTTGTCTGGATACTCTGATGCAGTACCATCATAATCAATTGCAATTACATTCATTTTCTTTTTCCTCATGAGTTGCACAACAATTTGCTGTTTCATAAACTTTTACATATTTAATTTTAATTCCTTTTTCTTCTAATTTTAGTTTAATTAAATTATACCATAACTCTGCTAAATTTTCTGCTGTTGGTATTGTATCAATAAATATAATTTTTTGAGGTTTATAATCTTTTATTAAATAACCAGCTATAGATCCGCCTAATTTTAACACTTTAAATATAGGAGCAAACACATCTTTTTTATACATACAAAAACCATGATCAAACTTAGCATCTATTTCTTCCATCATAATTTGTTTAAGATCACTAAAGTCAATAACCATTCCTTCATCAGATGTTCCAGGTGTAGTAATAACTTTATCATCTACTCCTACAAATATATTATAAAAATGGCCATGTAAGGAATTACATTTTGATTTATGGTTTGGAACTCTATGCCCCATATCAATTCCAATTCTACGTTCTATTAAAGATGTTTTAGTTTTCATTATTATTAGCTCCCATTATATTTATTTTTAATTCTTCATCTTGAGTTGTTGTATCATCTATAAGATTTACACCTTCAAACTTGTTTTCAATTATTGGCTCCTCAGGTACTGGTTCCTCAGGTACTGGTTCCTCAGGTACTGGTTCCTCAGGTACTGGTTCCTCAGGTACTGGTTCCTCAGGTACTGGTTCCTCAGGTACTGGTTCCTCAGGTACTGGTTCATTTGTTGGTTCTTGAACTGATAACCCAACCTGTTCTAATTCCTCTACTTGTTCCTCAACTGGTAACTCAGACTTTTCTAATTCCTCTACAGATTTATTTAGTTCTTCAAGATTTTGTCTTCCTTTAACTCTACCTAATACTTGTTTTTCATTAACATGAGCTCGTGAAGAGTTAATATTAAGTACAACTTCTGGTTCTGTCTCAGATACTGGTTCTGTCTCATCTTCCTTATTTATCTTTCCACGTTGTCTATACATTAAAAGATCTTCATCTGATATCTCTAAAATTTGTAACCAATAATTAATAGCTTGTACAATTTGATTACCCTTTTCAGTTAAAACCATAAGTTTACTAACACCACTAGGTTCAATAGTTATCCAACCTTTATGTAATATAGCTTTCTTAATTTTATGTATATGGCAATAAGTAATTTTAGTTTCATATTGAACAGTGTATGCACTCTTTTTAACTTTATCTAAAGTTTTCATTACTATCATAAAGTCTGGTATAGTTATTACTTTTTCAATTTTCATTTCTCTTTCCCTCACACTTATGTATGTATATATATATTTAATAATAGTACTATTTAAAAGTTTTGATTAATTTATATTACTAATACTATATTCAAATAATTCACGATCATTGTTATAACAAACACATATATTTGGATCTATCATTGTTTCAAAATTTAATGTTTTATCAATACATATTATTTTACATTTTTCTATATTTTCATATGTACTATATACAACAAAACATAACGTACTTATAAGTAAACTTATTATTATAATAATTGTTATTGTTCCTTTATTCATTTTTAAAACCACCTATTTACAATTTTCTCCTGTTCTACTATTTTTTTAACAGGCTCTTCTCTTTTTATATCTTTACCAAAATCTTTGATTTGATTAAAGTTTAAATAGTAACGTTTCCAATATGTTTTCTTAATGCCATAATAACTAAACCACTCAACCATATCTTTTTTAATAGCTGCAATTAAAAATGGTTTACAAAAAGCATAATCTCTATCTGAAAGTTTATATTGTTTTTTAATTTTTAATAATATAAAATCAAACTCATCATCTTCTTTTACTTGTTTAATATAATTAAAGAATGGAGTTTTTTGATGTTTAGGTATAATTGACCAAGCTAAACTTATATACATTCTTGTACTTAATATAAAAGTATATTTATCTAACCATCTAGTAAATTTTCTAACAGTATCATTCATAGCTAAATACCGTTGTAAAATAAATGGAGAAACATTATTTTCAGCAAGATCATCATCTCTTAATTCTGTAATCCATTTAGTATTTCTTTCAGTATAAATACCAGTTAACACAGAAGATAGCATACTCATTTATTTCCATCCTCTTACTAATGTTAATAAAGTTAATCTACCTACAATTAATGCTAAAGATAAAACTATAACAACTACTCCAATATATCCACCAGCAAATAACATTAGTTTACTATAATTATAAATACCATAAACTATTAATCCTACAACTGCAAATACTCCTAATCCGGCACCAATTTCTAAAATACTATTTCCCTTCTCACTTTTTTCTCCCATTTTTAAAACCTCTATATTTAATAAATATATAATAGATATACCAGTATAAATATCTATTGAATTAATATTCCGGATTTGATGCAAACCCTAAAATCTTTTTACAATGTGGGCAAACAAATATACTAATTTGATTTTCACACCCATATGAATACTCATCAAATTTAGGTTTATTATCTTCATCAAACTTAATTTGTTCAGAACAATGTGGACAAATTATTTCATCTTCTTCTGATGTTACATCTTCTTCTGATGTTACATCTTCTGATTTTGTTACATCCTCTTCTGATTCAACATCATTTAAAATTTCTTCTGGTTCTTTAGATTTTTTTCTAAACATCTCAGCTAATCCCATTTTAATTTCCTCCTTGAATAGTTTCAGTTTTTTTAATAGTTACCTTTTGTACTACTCTTTCAACTACTTTCTTTCCTTCTGAAAATTCTTCTATTACTACTTCATTCTTATCTCCAAACACAAAAGGAATATTATCTCCTCGTTCATTAGTAGCTGCTTCACAACAATTAGATCTAGGTGATATATTTTGTACAAATGGCTGACCATTTATGTTTAATAATAAACTTATTGTTTTTCCTTCTCCACTAGAAGTTAATGCATAACTAATTAATGGTATTACTAATTTTACACTATCTCTTTCTTTTTTAAATAATCCTATTTTAACCACCTGTTCCAGTTGTTTTACACCTACTTTTTAATCTTAATCTTTATCTTTATCTTTTCCTCTACCGAAAAAACTAAATATTATATCAAATATTCCTACTATAAATTCTATAATATCTTCTATCATTTAACCATCTCAATTAATGAAGTTACCATAATAACTTTAGCATCAGCGCCCCATGCAATATCTTTTTCATTCCTACAAGTTAATTGAATAAGTTTAATATTATTTTCTTTAATAGACTTCTCCCAAAAATACATATTTAAATCCCTAGCATCTATTGAAGTACTTAATAATGCTTCTTTAACTTTTTTCCAATCCTTCTCTAATATAAGATTCCACATTATTTTATAATCTTCATTATACTCATGAATGTTTTCTTGAACAACACTTAAATCTCTAGTATATAAATCTTGTAATGTTCCAACACAATTTCTAATACTTGGATAATTCATCTCCATTAGTATTGTTAACCCTTGCGCATTATATGTTAATCCTTCATTTTTGCAAATCATTAAAAGATAATTAATAAATTCTTTTTTATCAGGTTGAGCAAAATGAATTTGTTGACATCTATCTCTTAAAGGATCTATAACTTTATTAACATTATTACAAGTTAAAATAAAAAACACATTTTTAGAATATGTTTCCATAACATTTCTTAAAGCATTTTGAGAGGGTTTAAGCATACCATCAATTTCATCTAAAAATACACAACGTTTTAATTCTGTTTTACTACTTTCAGTTACTGCAAACGTTTTTACCTTATCTCTAATAACATCAATCTTTCTATCATCTGAACTATTAATTTCTAATAGATCACATTTAAGTTCATTACAAATTGCTCTTGCTAATGTAGTTTTACCAGTTCCAGGATTTCTACTATAAAATAAGAAATGAGGTATTTGTTTTGGCTTCTCTAAATATTTTTTAATTCTTTCTTTAAAATTACCAACCATACCTGAAAGTTTCTTTGGTCTGTATTTTGTAATCCACATAGCGTCTTCTGGGTCCATTTGTTTATCCTCTTATAAGTACCTTCGGCACCTGTTTCAGTACCTTCGGCACCTGTTTCAGTACCTTCGGCACCTGTTTCAGTACCTTCGGCACCTGTTTCAGTACCTTCGGCACCTGTTTCAGTACCTTCGGCACCTGTTTCAGTACCTTCGGCACCTCCTTTAATTAAAATAAAAAAATAAAAATTACTCTTCTATAACTCTTGGAGCTACAATTATTGATATAATAGAACTCTCTGTTTTCTCAACAACTTTAATTGGATAAGGTATTTTACCATCAGTTACATCTCCTAAACTAATTTGTAAAATTCCATCTAACTTTTCTATAGCTTCAATTAATACTATACCAAATTTAGTCTCTACTCCGCCTTTACAAGTATTTGCAGCTAAAACATTCTGAAATTTATATTTACCAGTACTACTAATTTCTACAGCTTTCTCTTTTGTTTTAAACATAATAGCTGCATCAGTATTTATTTTAGTATCAGCAAAAATACCTTTCATTACAGAACCAGAAGTACTAAATGTTTCATTGAACTCTAAATTAGCTTTTGCAATATCAGGTAAAAATGATTGCGCCATAAGTTCAACATCAACTTTTTTATTATCCCCAGATACTGTTAACAAATTTCCTTCTTTTACTAATGTAATAATTTCACTAAATCTATCTAAGATTTTAATTAATGTAGGAAGATCATCAACACCAACATTACCAAAGTCTTCATTATATTCTTTAAAAGCATCTTTCTTTAACCATGATTGTATAGTAGCTATAGGACCTTCATTAGGAGCGTTAGCACTAATTTTTAATCCGTCAGATTCAAACTTTAAGTTTGCTTCTTTTACTACAACTTTACCACTCATAGAAATTTTCTTTAAAAAATCTATCAATTCTTTCTTTGCTATTTTCATATTTTTACCTCGTTAAATTACTCCGTAATTTATTGAGTACCTTCCAGTTGCTTCGCAACCTTCGGCACCTCTTTAAACTACTTTATAATTTTATATTTTTTAAATACTACTATTTTTACTTACTACCCTTTATTTAAATCTATTGATTAAAACATAAAATCTTCTTCGTCATCTTCTTCTATACTTTGGTTTTGATTAAACATCCTACCGCACTCTGGACAGCTTACTTCTTCCTCATTAATTTCTAACATTAATCCATCATACTTACAGTACGGACATATATCCATTTTAATCTTTATCCTCTCTAAACCTTACCATAACGGGATGACGAGGTACGTCTTTTGCTCCGATACTCATTCCCTTATATTCAATATACCGTCCAATGTATTTTTCTTGATTAGCCCATATCTCTGTTAACTTCTTTTGAAAATAATCTTTATCTTTTTTCATCTCAACTTTATCTTCTGATGTAGATGCTATAGTAACTTTAAGTTCTTTATCTCCAAACATTACCCAAAAACAAGATGCTTTATTAATAAGAACTCTGTCTCCTTTCTTTCTACTTGTAACACTACGGCCTAATTCATTAGTTGTTTTCTCTGCATTAGGATTTACAACAGTTCCTTGCTCAACTCTTATAATCTTAGCATCGTAAGTATTAAATGGTTTTACTTTATAAATTAATCCTTCTTTAATAGTGCCACGATTACGTTTATATCTTCCATCTAATGATTTTAAAATAAGTCCTTCACAACCATTTTCTAAAGCTTCTCGATACATTGTTTTAACTTCTTCTTCATTATTTACAACTGTTTGTTCAACAAACACTATTCTATCCTTATGTTCTTTTAAACTATTATTTAATAAACTTTTAAGTTTTTCTACCCGAGAAACAAATGGCTCACTATAATTCTCATCTATAATACAATCAAAACAATAAAACTTTAGTTCATCAGGAATTTGTAAAACCTTACCATTTCTTTTAATACTTCGTTCACTAGTAAAATCATCAGTACAAACATAACTATATATTTGCTGGAAAGTTAAACCCTCTCCATAAATTTCACCATCTAAAATAATATTATGTTCTTTAGTAAGAACCTTTAAAAACTTAAATATATCTTGCAACTGTTTATTCTGTATTGGTTTTAATGATCTCGATAATAATTCTCCATTAATTGGACACATCCTTATTCCATCTAATTTATAAGATGAAAACAACGGATAGAATACACTATCTAATTTTACACTTTGGTTAGGTGCTAATTGCGGTTTAAACATTTTTTATTCACTCTCCTTTATTTTTATTACTTTATCAATTAATTGATTATAACAATATGGGCAAACTTTTTTTCCTTTCCATTGAATTTTATCTTGATTAAATCCATCTGGTTTATCTTTTATTTCAAAGTCAACAACTACACCATTGACACAATGACTACAATATTTATATACACATCTTTGACATTTCCATTGCCAATTATTTTCAGGTTCAATAACTTTTTTCATTTTAACTCCATAATTTTTTACGATTTTTATAAATCATTATTATAATAAATATAATTCCACCTAGTGCAAATATATTATAAATATTATTAGTTTGTATTAACAAATATATAATCATTAAAATAACTCCTATTAGTATAGCAATTAAAACTGAATAATTAGGTCCAAACATTTTACTTACTCTCCTTTAAATATTTATTCATTTCATCTTCAACTCATACAATGTACAATTTATTGGCTTCAACTCTATCGAAGCTTTATGATAATTTTCCTTTACTATTGAATCTATCATAACAATTTTAAAGTTTTCTACAACTTGTTTTTGAAACTCTACAATATTATGATATTGATGTGCATCACAAGATAAGTATGCTGATCTATTTTGTAATACTTCTTTAGTATAGTTTATCCAAGGTCCTGTTGTTCCTCTTGTTTCTACATTTGTATAATGTTTTACAAATATACTATCATCATTTATTATTAATAAACCATTACCAACATGATCTTCTAACCATAAACTATAATCTTTGAAACTATTACTATCCTGTCTATATTCCAAAACGGGAATTATAAACATTAACATATTTAGTATTATACCTATACTTAAAAGTATTGATATAAATTTAGCACTTTCATAAATCTTCTCTAATGCTCTACTAATAAAAATATAATATGGTATTAAAATTAATATTAAAAACCTTGGAGAGTATCCTGATGTACTACCAAAATAAAATAAATAACTACACCACAATAATAAGAAAAATAATGTTAATCTTTCATGTCTTTCATAAGCAAAATATATTCCAACAAAAAATAAAAATATTCCTATACATCCTAGGTTCATTATTAAATCAACACAAGCTTTATTTAATATTGTCATAGAAAATAATATAGTTACTGTTCCATTATTCGGAACGAATAGCGAATTATATATTAAATTCCTAAATATAATTCCTACTGGTATTAATAATCCTATTAATGAATAACTATAAAAGCTAGAAAACTTTCTATTATTAACCCAATAAAAAATTACTATATGTAAAGGTATAAACAATAAAGAAGACTCTCTTGTTAGTGTAGCAAAAAATAAACATACAATAGACATCAATATATATCTATTTAATTTCTCTTCTTTATATATTATTAAACCACAAATTGATAATAATAAAAACATTAATTCAACTGCATGTGGTTTAGCATAAGTTGTTACAGATAAAAATACAGGACTAAAGCATAACATTAAAGAAGTCCATATTGCCATTCTTAATTTTTTATAAATTGATAACACTATTAAAAAAGTTAATATAACACAAACACAACCCGCTATTAAGTTTAACCATATTAAACTAAGATCAGCTTGCTGTGGTCCTGTCAAAAAAACCGCAGTTGTATAGTATATGTTACCCAAAATAACTGTCATATATCTTCCGTTATTTGCTTGATATAATTTACCATCACTATAAGTATGTTCAACTGCTTCTGCTAATACTGCTGAATCATGATGGAATACTGTATCTTGCATATAATAAACTCTAATACCAAAAGAAAGTAAAAACAATAATATCAATATCCATAATACTTTCTTCATAAGAACACCCATTTTAATATATGATATGCCATTACAATAACTAAACCAACATAAAATAATATTGCGTATCCATCTAAGTTCCTCATAGGAAAAAACTCCGAGTTGCTATACCATACATTATCACAATAATTAAGATAGCATAATATAATAATGTACATCCTTCTAATATACTATTGTTTTCATCTTTCTTAAACAATATAAATAATACAAAAGGTATAGTATAATATCTTTGTTCAATTAACCAAGAAGGTACTAAATATAAAAACGTTACAGGATATAATAAATAATATCTTTTATCATTTAATGGTGTAACTATTAATGATATTATTGCATAACAAATTACTACACCCATCCATATTGTAAATAATGGATTAGCTAACATTTGTAATAAAAATAAGTTTCTTAAATATGCCTCGCCTAAATTATATTCATGGAAATTCCCATATGTACCTAAAAATAATAATAACACCCCTAGTAATAATAAAACTATATTCTTATTCTTTTTAATGTACTCTATAATCTTTGGTAAATTATATAAGTGCATTGGTAGAAACAGCATAAAACATAAAAATAAACAAAACCATATATTACCAAAATAAATTCCAACTACATGATGTTTTCTATCAGCTATTATAAAACCGCCATTAATAATATAAAAAGTAGCAAATATAAAAATACCTATAATATAGGTTTTTACTTGTAATATATAATATTTAAGATATATCATATAATATTCTTTATTTTGTAATATCTCTTTTATATCATAATGTGTAAAAAATATATAAAGCCCGTGAAACCCTAACCACATAATATTGTTTTGTCTAACAAAGAATGATGCTATAACAAATACTGCTGACCAATTATATTTTTGTTTATGTAAAAAATACATTGATGATAATATTAATATTAAAGATAATATATCAGTATAAATTAAAAAATAGAATGGGAATATTATAGGGAACATAATAAACATCATTAGTTTAAAATGATTATCTTTTTTTAATTGTAGAAGAGAAAAGAATATAGGTATAACCAACATACATAACCATAAAGATACAAATCTAAGTTGGTTTAAAGTTTTTGTACCTGTGATTTTTGCTAATCCAGCTAATGCTAAATTATAACCTGGTATAGTTGTAATACCTCCAGCTAACTCAGCTTTACCTTCTAAAAATAATGTAACTTGTTTAAAATGTGTTCCCTCATCTACATAACTTATTCTACCAAAAATTAATATAGAAAACAGAATACTAAAGATAATACCAAAAGCAAAATATAAAATTTTTTTATCTTTTGTGATTTCTTCTCACCCTAAATAAAGTTAATAACATTTTAAGTGGATCCCAAAATTTAACAGTACTCCCTACTTCATCATGCCATTCTACAGGACGCTCTACAATACAAACATTTTCTTGTTCTGCTAAATATAATAATTCTACATCAAAGGCAAACCCTGGTTCTTTCATTCTTTTTACAACAGGAATAATCTTTTCTCTATTAAACATTTTAAAACCGCATTGTGTATCAGAATATCTTAAATCTGTAATTAACTTAACACAAAATGGAAAACTCTTACCTAATAGTTGTCTTATACTTCCTTGCTTTCTTGTAACACTAGATTGATCCATATTTCTACTAGCTATTACTCCATCAACATCTTCATGATACATAACATTTAAAAAATCATTTATATGTTTTAAAGGCGTTGCAAGATCTGCATCCATAAACATAACCTTTTTATGTTTTGCTTTTAATATTCCTGTTTTTATTGCAGATCCTTTACCTCTTATAAATTCTTTAACAATTATTATATTATTTTTTTTATATATTTTTTTTAAATTCTTAATTAAATTTATAGTATTATCTGTACAGTTATTATCAACAATTATAATTTCATAATAAGTTAAATTATATCTACAATATTTTAATGTTTCACATAATGTTTTTAATATTCTCTTCTCTTCGTTATAACATGGTATAACTATTGATAAAGATTTAAATGTCATCTTCCATAAACTCCTGTAAGCTTATATACTATCATCTTCCATAAACTCCTGTAAGCTTATATACTATCATCTTCCATAAACTCCTGAAAAGTAATATTTTTAATATAATGTTTTTCTTTTATCAAAGCTCTTTTTCTAGCTAAACTTGATAATGTAAAAAACCTTGGAACATCAAAGAAATCTATAAATATTGCTTTACTTTTTCCTTCTGCATTTCTAATACTTCTACCTAATACTTGAACTGTTTTTACACTTCCTGCATTTGCACTTGCATTAATAACCACTTTTAATTGTGGTATATCAATTCCTTCTGCAAATATAGATATAGTACTAATTAAAATATTTAAACTTCCAGTTTTAAAATCATTAAAAATTTGTTCTCTTTCTTTTTTTGGAGTTGACCCATGTAAGTATTCGCTATTTGGTATAACTGTTTTTAAAAATTCTCCATGCTCAATTAATTTAACTACAATTAATACTTTATCATTTTTAAATCTTTCAGCTACTTTTCTAATTATATTATTTCTTTCTGTACCATTAACAATAAACCTATCATAATACTTTGGATAATTAGCTGTCTCATTTATTAATCCAGTTTTACATTCATCTTCTAATTGTTTTACAATGTCTTTCTCTAAATAATCTTTTATAAAATAAACTTCTGGTTTGCAAAGATGACCTTGTTCAATTAAATCAGCAGCAGTTACACTATTAATAATATTTCCACAGACTGATGCAATTCCCATATCATTACCATCATCTCTATAAGCAGTAGCTGTAATACCTAATCTATATTCTGATCCTGTTAAATATTTACTAACAGTTATAAATGACTTCATCGCCGTTTTATGTGCCTCATCAAATACTGCAACTCTTATATCTCTTAAATATTCTACCATATAATTATAGTCCTTTACAATTTCTTTCTCTTTCTCTTTTATTAAATTTAAATCTTCTGTAGTAAATTGATATGTTCTAATACATTCTTCTAAATATACTTCTTTTGTTTCTTTATCAATAGTATCTACTTTTTCACCTAACTCTTTTCTCATTATTTTATTTGCAAAAGATCTTTTAATATTATTTTTAAATGAAGTTAATCTAGTAGTAGGACTTAATATTTTTATTACTGTTTGAATAGTAGCTACACTAATATCTTTAAATTCTTTTTCTCCTTGTCCTATCTTACCAACCTTAATTCCTAAATTATTTTCCATTCTTGTAATAGTTTGATTTAATAATTCTATTTTATCAACAAAGAATATTGTTTTATAATCTAAAGTTCTTATAACTTCAATAGCAACTTCAGTTTTACCAGCACCAGTAGCTAATTCTAAAGTTCCTATTTTATCATTAAGAAAAGATTCAATAGCTAGTTCTTGATAGTCTCTTAAAATAATACCTGATTGTAATTTATCTGGTAGTCCTATTTTTTTATCACAAAATTCTCTATGTTCAACTATATTTAAAGTTCCATTAATTCCTTTTTTCTTTTTCATAAACTCGATATAATCATTTAATGTTTTTAAAAATCCATGATAAAATCCTATAGGTATATGTTTACTTCTTGAATTCCAAAAATTTATTGTTGTATTCATAGCTGGATTATGTTTTTTAATCCAAAAAGAATTTTTTAATTCATAACTAAACTTTTTAAGTAATTGTGTTTCTAACAAAGCAGTTATATCTCCTTCTAATTTTATATAACTACCATAAACATGAACATTAAAATTAATACTTTTTTGTTGCTCGTGCTCTCCTCCCCATAAATGTTTATAAGGACAAAAGAAATATTTTCTATTAAACAAAGGTAACTTATTAGGGTTAGCTATATAAAAATCCATTCTTTCTCTTGTTTTAGCATTCCACTCTTCTGCCCACTTAATATCATCCATAGTAGGTATAATACTTAACTCTCCTTTTTTACCACTATATTTTAAATAATGAACTACAGCTTTTTTTGGTAATCTCTCAAATTTTCTATAATATAACCATGAATAATATTTTAGCTGTTCTGTATATTCAACTTCATTAATTTTAGAACGAGTACTACTTTTCCAATCTCTAATTATATCATTATTAGTATCAACAGCATCTATATATCCTAATGCATCATTAAAATATATTTTTAATTCTGTAGTTGTTACAGGAATATTTAATTGAACACCATTAAGTATCATCAACCAGTATATATCTTTTTTTAATTTTAATTTTGTTTCATCTAATTTATGACTGGTCCATTGCTGATTAAACAATTCTTTTAATTTATCAATATCAGCAGTAGCACCATTATAATATTCTTCTAATACTTTATGTATAGAAGAACCACCATGAGCATACATAAGATCCTGAATAGCAGGAACTTTCTTAATTTTCATATAATACCAAGTCTTAGGGCAATTATGAAATAAATTATTCTGACTAAATGAAGAGGGTTTATCTATTGTTATCACCTATTTTTAAAAATAAAAGGAAAAAGAAAAAAATTAAATAAACTTTTCAACCATGTTTTTATCTACTAACTCATCATCTTTAGCTGGATTTGGAAACTGAGTTACTTTAATAATAGCTTTAGGTTTACTGTTTAGGAAACTTAAAAACTCACTTAAAGATACTTCATTAACATCCTTCTTTTTAAATGATGCATAAGCTATTAAAAGTTTTGTTGCTTGGTTTTTTCCTACTTTCATAATTGTAGGGTGAGAATACATTTCCTTACCATCAACAACTCTCTTAAAAACTCTTATACCACTATAAAATTCTTGCTGTCCATCAATATTATAATAAAGTTTAAATGTACAAGCTTTAACATCTTTTGTACCATCTCTAGTTTTACCCCAAGGTCTATCCATAGGTGGTATAATAATTTCAGCTTTATTAATAATAACTTCTTTACCGTCTAAAGTTATTCTTGGTGGAGCTGATAAAGAATCAGGAGCTTTTTTATAATCATAAACGGTTCCATAATTTCCATTTGCAATCTGTGCTTCATCTGCTTGTGGTACTTCTGACAATTCTGCAGTTGGTGCAGTATCATCCATATCTAAATTCTCAAATTCATTTTCTACCATTTTTACATCATCTCTTTTTTGTTTATACATTTTCTGTAATCTTATTATTCCTAAATACAAACTACTATATATATGTTGTGATTTAGGAAATTATTTTATCTCTTCCTTATATTTTTTCTGACAATGTTTAATATATAAATCCCAATGTTCTTCTAAAAAAGAATCTAATAATTCATCACCTTTTCCTCTTTGATTTTTCCAGTCTTCATATGATATCATTTTATCTCTTCCTCTAGTTTAACATTATATGAAAATAAAGTTTTATTTTTAAACCTTGCTGACCAAGCAGGACATTCTTGAACTACTATTTTTCCATTATCCTCAATATAAAAATTATCTATCATCATATCTGGTCTATTCCGACTACTTACAAGAAGATCTTGTCTTTCTTTATACACTTTTTTACTATAACTACTAGTTTTTATTTTATAAATCAAAGATTCTAATTCATTAAGTGATGTATCTCTTATAAGTTGCCTTAATTCTTTAGTAGTTTTTATTATTTTCATTTTCTTCTTGTTCAACTTCTGAGTAATAAGTTATTTCTAAACCATCAGCTTCTTTATCTGCTTGTTTATCTAATATTTTCTCTGCTTCTTCAAAACTATCAGCTTCACATTCTTCTCTCCATTCTATAGAGTAGTCTCTAAAATAATTTGCCATTAATTACACCTCTATTATTTTTAAATCAATATCTTTTTCCTTTAGTAAATTATTAACTTCCTTTATTGATTCATCATCAAAAATTTCTAAAGCTTTAACCATATCTAATGGTTCTATTTTTTGATATAATTCATCTGCTAAATCCATTTTTTATCACCAATAATAATTAAAACAAACCACTATATATAACTTGTGATTTAGGAAATTATTTTTTTAATTTTGTTAAAGTTAATACTAATAAAGAACCAGTTAATAATCCAATTCCAAAACCTATCAATGTACTTTTCTCTGGATTATTTTTTATTATAGTTTTTATCTTTTCACAAGATTTTTTATTTTCTATTTCTTTTTTATCTGCCATTATTTTACCTCTAAAATTACTTTGTAACTGTTCCAGTTACTACGTTACCACCGTAACTTTTGTTTCTTTTTTCCATATACTTCTACTCTAGGAATTTTATATGGAACGTCATGTTCATCAGTTTTTATTAATCTTACTTTGTCAACATTCTTTGCAACTACTGCACCAACACCTGCCATAACTGGAGCAGGTAAAATTACTGGAACAATTATACCAGAAGCTGCAATTCCCATACCAACCTTCTTTCCAGAAATATCATAAACTTTTCCATACTTATCCATACGTGTATTAACATGAACTGCATCTTTATATCTTGGATCATCTATATCATAATATTCATCTTGATTAGGACTATCTTGTCGCATAACATTTCTTGGTCTGCAATCAAACTTATTTGGAACTCTATCGCCATCAGAATCTTTTAGTTTTCTTCTAGCATTTGTTTTTTGTTTAATAGACATAGATTTCCAAATACTTTGTTTTTTATTAGAAGCACCCTTAGGTTTACCTTTAGTTTTGCCAATAATTTTACCTAACATTTTATCTATGTTCATTTTTACACTCTAAACTTTTTTGCAAATACTATAAATTGTCCTGTCTTAGGATTACGAGCTTGACCAACAGGAATATATCCTGAAAGTTTCGCTCGTTGTTGAGCTTCTGAAAAACTATTGTTTGAAACAAAAGTTGTTTTATTAGTCATCTTCTTCTTCACACTCACACTCTTCTTTCTTTTTTCCAAGCATTTTATCTATAGCACTTTGACTGGTTGATTTATCTTTTACTAATATTCCATTAGACCGTCCAAGCATTTTATCTATAGCACTTTGATTATTTGATTTATCTTTTACTAATGTTCCATCAGACCGTCCTAATAATTTATTTATTTTCTCTTCTGTACTACTCATTTAAACTCACCTATTTTATTTATTTTATAAACTTTTATCTTCCTACTTCTCTCCACTCTAAACAATATGGATTTAAAGAGTGTGCTTCTCCTATACAAGTAGCTTCAACTTTAATCCAGCCTTTAATAGGATGTCTACCTAAAAAATATCTAGTATTCCCATTTGGTTTTCTACCATAATTTCTACCATAATTTCTATTAGGGTTTCCTATTCCATAATTTGGTAGTTTTCTTTGTGCTATTTTATTCACCTCGTTCTAAAAACTCTTATATATCTACCTTGGTTCTCACTCCAAACCATTCCATTTTTTAATCTAGGTTCAACATACTTATTAAACTTTGGACTCCAAACTTTTCTAATTTTTTTAGCCATTTATACTCACCTGTTCCAGTTACTTTATAATCTTTATAAAATATCATCAATTATTTCTTGTGCGCTTGGAACTCTCTTTTTTATGTCAGCTCTCTTTGCATTAAACTTTCCATATCCTCTTATAATACCTTCGTCATCTTCTATTATCATTCCTTGTAATCTTTTTCTTTTTCCCATTTGTATTCTCATTTTAATTACCTCTTTGAATTACTTCGTAACCACCTATAAAAAATTATTTACTATTCCTAATGAATCTCCATTAACTGCTACAACTCTATCTTTACTACTTCCGCCTTGTTGTTTATATAATATTAAACTATTAACTAAACTATTATAAAAAGGTTTGTGTTGTATAGCCATAGAAAAATCTCCTTTATTATAAATATTAGATATAGAAACCATCTTTATTAACCACTCTTAATCTTACTGGTTCATCCCATCTATTAGTTTGACCATAATCCTGTTCAATTTTCTTTGGCCATACTTTAGCATGATCTATAGATTGCGGATTAAAAAAACTACCTTGTTTATTTGTATAGAAAATACCTTGATGTAATTTACCTTGCTCCATAACATTTCTTGGTCTACAATCAAACTTATTTGGAACTCTATCCCCATCAGAATCTTTTAAAGTTTTTCTTAATATATTTCTATTTTTAGAAGACATAGAACTCCAAATACTTTGATTTTTATTAGAGGCGCCCTTAGAAGATTTTTTTCCAATAATTTTTCCAAGCATTTTATCTATGTCCATCTTCGTTCCTCAATGTACCTTCGGCACCATCTTCGTTCCTCAATGTACCTTCGGCACCATTTTGTTCCTCATTATCTTCAATATTAATTATACCATTATTGTCATCATCTGCCCAAGGTTTACCATTAGTAGTTGGATTGTATTTTTTATTAGGTTTATCTTCATTTAAAAGTTCATGTTTTAACAATAATAATTTAAGTTCTTCATCCTCATCTTTTTCTTTTTTAACTTGATGACGTTTTTTATTTTTCTGTTTAATGTTTTCTTTACCATTAATATCTGCATTTAAAATTCTTTCTTCTTCTATTTCATTTTTATATTCTGCTACCAAATTTAATACATATTGTTTATTATCTTCTTTTTCTTTTTGAACTTTCAAACTGTTCTCTTCTTTTTCTTTTTGAAGTTTTAATCTTTTTTCTTCTTCTAGTTTTTTAAACATTCCTTTTGGATGTAGTAACTCTCCAGGTTTATAAAGATATCTATCATCAACAGGTTGTTTTTCATAAGGATCAAGATTAAATACTTTTTTCATTTTATCGCTACCATAATGTGCTTGTTCATAAAAATTTGGTTCCTTTTCCCAATCTCTAACAAATCTTTGCTGTTCAATAGTTACTGGTATTTTTTTTATTCCAAGTTTTATTGCTGTTCTACTTGTATGCCTACCTTCATGACCTGTTGGTCGTCCCCATGCATCAAATTCTAAAAATGGTATTGGAACATCAGTTTTACTTTCTTTACCAGTTATATTTTTTTCAGGTATAGCTTTTTCTAAAAAATCAAAACTTGATTGACTGCTAACATTATGTTTTAAATAATCATCAAATGATTTAACTGGTTTATTACTTCTTTTTGCTGGCCATTTATATTCTTCATAAGTTGTATCTAAAAATTTTTGTGGATCCATCATAACAGTTCTAACATTTTTACCATCATGACTTCCACTAAAACCATAAATATGTTTAAAATCTTGTCTCATTACATTTCTTGGACTACAATCAAACTTATCTGGTATACGATCTCCATCAGTATCTATATATTTTTTTCTTGATTTTATTCTTTCAACTTTAGACATATGTTTCCATTTATTTTGCATTTGTTTAGAGGCACCTAAACCTATATTTGATTTATATTTTTTTATATTAGATTGAGTTCTATCATCCAGAGAAAGATTAAATAAAGTTTTATTTACAAGTTTTTTAACTTTAATATTTTTTAAAGAAGTGCCCAACCCTTTAAATGTAGTTACACGTTTAGGATTCTCTAAATTTGGTTTAGGATAAATTGGATTTAACTTTTTTGCATACCCAGTTAATTTTTTAATGTTAAAGGGTGAAAGATGGGACGAAGACACATTTTTCCTAGGAAGGGAAAGATGGGACGAAGACACATTTTTCCTAGGAAGGGAAAGATGGGACGAAGACACATTTTTCCTAGGAAGGGAAAGATGGAACGAAGACACATTTTTCCTAGGAAAGGAAAGATGGGACGAAGACACATTTTTCCTAGGAAGGGAAAGATGGGACGAAGACACATTTTTCCTAGGAAGGGAAAGATGGGACGAAGTCACATTTTTCACTGGAGGCGAAAGATGGGTAGAAGTCTGAGGACTCGGAGGAAGTATAACAGACTTCTTGCCCAGAGCTTTCGTGGCGGGTTTGTGTACAAAAGAGAGCATTTTTTTTAAAGATTTATCTATATTTAACATTTTATATATTATTAAAACTTAATCCTTTATATATATATTTTTATTTTTTAGAAATTTTGGTGAAATAATAGAAAATCTGCATACATTTTGTTCCAAACTTCTATATTTAATACAGACTTTTTATATGTATAATAGTTAGGTTTAAGCTTTATTTTAATAGTAATTCTTTCTACAATAATTTTAAAGTCCTTATAACATGGTATATAGTCCAACATAAATTCATATATCTTATCTTCTGTAATTTTTTTATAATAAGTTTCCCATTTAGTTCTATCAGGTTTATATCCTCTATTTTCCATTTCATTAGCTAGGTCTAACATACGATCAAAAATATAAGGTAATCTAATTCTAAAAAAATTAATATGTCCTTTACCTAATGTATATTCTTTAGGCGGATCTAAAGGTAATTTATCTTTTAATGTTATACCTATTAGCATAAAACATTCGTTCCATTCTGCAATCAAATGTTGATCAGCTAATAAATTAACAGGAATAATATTTATACGTACCATATATATTAATTAATTTATCAATATAAATATGTACTGAAACGCCCCGTTGGGATTTGAACCCAAAGGTCTTTTACGACACTGCTTAGCAGACAGTTGAGTTACCAGATTGCTCATCGAGGGCATTTATTTTATGTGTTCTTTCCCATATGATATTACTATTTATACATATTCGCATTACACGATGATAAGGTATTTCACATATAGTATATAAACCATTAGATAAAATCTCTAATTCAAAACTAAATTGATCTGATTTAATAACTTCATTCCATTGTAATTTAACTAAATCTTTTAATATTCTATCCCATATATAAATAACTATATTATTATTTTTATACTTAGGATTATATTTTAATTCATCTAGTTTTTGTTTTGCTGTTAACATTCTAATCACTTTGTATACATTATTATGCCAATACTCAGATTCGAACTGAGGAGGCTCCTATGAAACACAGTCCGGTTTAAAATTATTAATATAAGTTGAGATCTTGCTAAAGACCCTGTAGGGTTACTACTCTTGTAGAACGATCTTTAATGTTTTTAGCTGAC
>Ga0307928_10000472_pt1 | contig 30325 bp, 39 predicted proteins | sample AceLakmetagen232_FD_201815 | JGI IMG/M metagenome (GOLD analysis project Ga0307928, IMG submission 201815) | Saline water microbial communities from Ace Lake, Antarctica - #232 | ecosystem: Environmental > Aquatic > Non-marine Saline and Alkaline > Saline | place: Antarctica: Ace Lake... | reverse complement strand
TGTCGAGGCAAGACTGAGGTTGACTACTCGGCTAAGAAAGGTGGATGGCTTCAGACGGGCATAGGCTGGACCACAAGCCGGGGAAGCTACCAACGAGGGTATACGCCAGCTATGTTGACGGACCTGTGTAAACGGCTCTGTGATAGCACAGGGGACAGCCTGGGGTTGTTTAGCAATACCGTCAATGGCAATCCCATGATCGTGGTGGTGAAGGGATGAAAACTCTTAAGAAAAGAAATCCTTTTGCGCTAATCGCTCTTTTGCGTAAAGCGGGCAGGCACAAAGACAGAAAGAAAGAGCGGAACAAAAAGGCTTGTCGGGGAAAGATAAAAGAATAACTTGACACGGAATGAATCTATCTTATACTAGAGGTAGAAAGGGAGGACACAATGGGACACACTCATTATTGGCGTTTGGCGGACACGATGGTCAAGAAGGACTATGAGCAAGCCCTGTTCAATTGTCGGAAGATTGTCCGGTCGTCCACCATTCCTTTGGAATTTGGCGTGCGCGGACGGGATCTGGTTTTCAATGGTGTGGGGGAAGATGGGCATGAAGAATTTGTACTAGAAGAGTTCCCAATTTTTGGGTTCAATTTCTGCAAAACCGCACGCAAACCTTACGACCTGATCGTGGTCGCCTGCTTGTGTGTCTTGAATGAGTGCACAGATGAAAGCCCGTCCAGTGATGGTGACCCTGCGGAATGGGAAAAGGGCCGTGCCTTTGCGGAGGAGGTATTAGGGCGCAAGGTAACCAACCCTCTTGCCAGGTGAAAAGGCGGCAGGCAGGCATACCCCCGGATAGGTACTTAAGCGGCAGGTGCACGCGGGCGAGTGCGCGTAGGCGAGAAAGAAGTTGACAAAAAGTAAAAAGATATTATATTAAAAGTACGGGAGGTAAAAATGAAAACACTTGAAGTTCTCAGTGAGCAGATTACTTGGCAAGGAGAAACACGAATTGTTAAGGATGAATTTGGGGTGAATAAATATGGGGAAGGTCTTTTTGTACGGCGGATTGATGGAACTTGGGGGGCATTAATGGGAACTGGCCAATTCAATGCGAAGTCCCCAAAAGAGATGATGCGAAAACTTCGTGCAAGTTGGTTAAACTCATATGAACAAATTCGCATGGTTCGGGGTTCTGCACGCGGGTGGATTGACGTGTAAAAAGGCCAAGAGCATCAAGAGCAATAGTTAAGCAGTACTTAACACATCGGACATTCGTACTCCTTTGTAACCCACCCTTACTACTATATAGGACAGATTGAGTCCTTTTATAAAACGGATCGGTCCCCTTATATATCAATTTAACACTGAATTGACTTTTGTCAAGTGAATAATGCAAGTTTTTTATTATTCTTTTGAATGCTTTTTTCACTTGACTAAGGGCGGTTTTGCATTATGCTAGGGGGGACCGACAAAGGAGAAAAACCATGCCAGCCACAACAAGTCTCGAAGAATATTAAGATGCGTGCGATGATTACACGGGGTGGGGTACGACGTGCCAAGCCTTCACACGCGATTGTACAGAGCCGGATGCGGAAGGTTATGATTGCCCGGATTGCGGGAACAATACGGTTATGGATGCAGAGCAAGCCTTGCTTATGGGTGAATTAGAAATTGAATAAAAAGACTTGACAAACACTCACGGATTATTATAATGTTGACATAGCGGGATTGACCGACAACCTTTTACCAAAGGAAAGACGCCATGAACGATTCACAGAAAAAAGCCTTGGAACAAGCCGCAATAAGTAAGGCAATCTCGGCCAAAGAGTTTAAAGCCGCATCGGCAAATTTGGAGCCCGGAAGCTACGCGGTTGACATGACGGTCCAGATCAAAGGCACGCTGAACAAGGGCGAAGCTTTTGAACAAAGGATTTCCAACAAAATCAATTGGATGCTTCTTTTCAGTATCGCTGCATCCAAAGTCAACGACGAGACTTTGGCATGCATCATGAAGTCTTATGACGCAGCTGAGGGGAGCAAGGAAAAAGCAGAAGAACTGACCGATAAGGTCAAGGGCAAGGTCCAGAATCATGTGGACGATCAAAAGGGCAAGACCTTGACCCTTAAATCCGGTAATGTCAAGTCTGCCTTGACGGTCAAGGCGGTGCGAGTGAAAAACGGGACGGTCAGCCAGGAAGTCTAGAACACGACAAAAAGACTCCCCTTATCCCCCGCTCCGGGGGAGTCTTTTTTTAACCTGTTTTCCTTTTTATTAATTCTCCCCTTACATGCTAATTTAACAGTATGATAAGATATGACAAGCATTTTCTTTATTCCCAAACAACTTTTTATTTTTGTTAGGGTGGGCTTATTCTACTTGACAAAGTACAGAAAAGCATTATCCTTAAGGCATGGAGGCAATAAATTATGATAACGACAAAAAGCAGGCTCGACGGCGGATTAGTCTATTCGAAATCACTCGGCATGTTTAACCTCAATCGTGGATCGGGCTCGTGCCGAAAAACCCCGGCGTGCAAGGATTGTTATGTCAACCGATCTTGCACAGCGTACAAGTTTACCAAGGCGGCATGGGCTCCAGGTGGAACGGACGATTTAAACTGGGCTCGCTGTACTAGCGAAGTCTTTGAAGGGCTTGAAAGGGTCCGCTTGGCTTCTAGGGGGGAAGTGTTACGGACAAGCGCGGATGTTAAACGAGTAGCGGGATGGATTGTTGCTAACCCTAACACGCTTTTTTGGATACCCACCCGATCCATTTACAAAAATCGTGGCCGGGATCTGGATATTGATCATATGAACTTGATCACACGCGAGATTGCCAACCTTCGGAATGCCCGCGTTATTGCCAGCCTTGATCCCTTTACGGCCCACCATTGGGCAGTTCTGAGGGATGCTAACTGGTCTACCATGTTTTACGAGTCCGCAAACATGCCCAAAGGATACGAGCACGCGGGATCACACCCCGCGCTTGGTAAGAAAGGCTCCATGCTTCACTTGTGCTCAAAGACTTGGGATCTGTCTTTCCAGGACAATGGTCGCCTAGTCGGTCCTAAAGGCGATTGTGCTACTTGTGAAAATGGTTGTTTTGAATTGACGCGGGTTGACGTATGGTTGCGCAATCATGCCAGAGCCCCAAAGAATAGTGCAATCCATGCCAAGGCTCAGATGCAAAAAAAGATTGACAAAGTGGTTGACAAACAGGCTTGATCTATTATACTTTATCTAACGGAGGTAACACAAAATGATCTTCATCCTTTTTCCAGCCCTGCTAATAGTCACGCTGTTTGCGTGCTTGACCTTACCCCGGTCAATAAGGGTTGGAACCGATAGCGCGGTGAGTCACCCTACTCATAAAGCGCATAACACTAATAAAGGTGCAAGTCCTTGGGGGTTTACTTGATGACGAGAACTACTAGGGCTATAAGGTGTCCGGTTATCCTTTGGGTAGGATAGCCGGATTTGTTTTTGTGCGCGGTGTTTTTTTTGTTAATGCTTCCCTTACAAATCAATTTAACAATGAATTAACTTTTGTCAAGCTTTTCTTTAAAGTATCTTTTGCATATTCTACTTGACAGGCTAGAGATAACGCTTATACTGTATGTAGACACGAAAAACAAGGGAGGCATAATGAGCATTCGATCTAACATCAAAGTCACGGATGCATACGGCGACACGTTGTGGTTTTACAGGCATTCGGACGGCTACCCTCGCGGCCCCCACGGTGCAGTGGCTTTCTTGCGTGTGTTCATGCAGCGGGTGGCAAACGGTGAATACCGGGATAACTCCAATCAATCGTCTGGTCACCTCGTGGTTATGGGGTCTACCGATGAATACGTCAAGGGCTGGAAGGCAAGCTTGATAGAGCCCACCAGTGGCATGCATAGCGACATTGAATGGTTATACACATGCAATCTGGAAAAACGGCAACTGCACGTCGCTATGGTTTGCGGCGATGAAGTCAAACAGGTTTGCGTTATTCGGTTTAAGCATCGCAAACGTGCCAAAGTTTGGCATATTGGCAAGCCTATGTTTTCTTTTCGGGACGCTAGAAAGAAGAAATAAATATTTGTCAAGGTTTTCTCAAATGTTATACTAGGGACAAGGAGGAATCATTATGGCGCATCGGTGCAAGAAAGGTGGGCTTGCCAAACGTTTTTACAAGACAGGCGAGATTGGCCCCGGTGGATTGACTTGTCCATGCTGCGCGGACACAAAGAAGATCGGGAAAACGAAGAATAAGGCCCTTGGCCGTAGGGTCAAAAGAATCAATCGACGTGCTTGGAAAGCTGAGGCTGAGAGGGAGGTAGCCTAGCTTTTTAATGCTTCCCTTACAAATCAATTTAACAATGATCCCGCCCCTTGTCAAGCAAAAAACCGACATACACGAATAAAATATACTTGTCAAAAACTGGTTGACAGCCCTGACAGATCTGCCATAATAGAAGGGACACAAGGGAGGTAACATGCGGATCTGGACAAGCGGCGGAGTGTTCATAGCGGAAGCAACTTTTAACGAGCGGCATGCGTTAAAGAGCGCCGGATTCTGGTGGCATCCCGAGTCGTATAAATGCAATTTCACCGGGTGCAAGGTGTGCGCAAGTGGCACGCAAAAAGTATGGTGGACTTCCCGCCCGGAAAGTGTGTTGCGCTTGGAAGGCTGGCAAGGGCTTTGTTCCCCGGATGCTCTAGCCATGCTTCAAAAGACAGAGCAATCGATTGTGGACAGTCGCGCAGCGGACAAGGATATTGAGATCCCGGTCCCTGAAGGCTTAGCATACATGCCTTTTCAAAAGGCTGGAATCGCCTATGCGCTTAACCGCCCCGGCACGCTAATCGCGGATGAGATGGGATTAGGAAAAACGATTCAAGCCCTTGGACTTGCCAATGCAATCAAAGCCAAGTCAATCTTAATCGTGGTCCCTGCAAGCTTGCGCTTGAATTGGGAAAGGGAAGCAAGCAAGTGGTTAGTTGGTGGGCAGTCTATTGAGACTGTCTTGACAGGAAAAGAAGATTGCAAGGCGGACGTTATCATTATTAATTACGAACGGGTTAAAGGTCCGATCTTTCAGATGCTCATGTCAAGGACTTGGGATCTGTTAATCGTCGATGAGGCGCACTATGTCAAAAACAGTGGAGCGCAAAGAACAAAGCTTGTTATGGGAACGTGGGATAAGTCACGCGGAGCGATTGAAGGACTTGCGGACAAAGCGACACGTCAAGTCTTTTTGACGGGGACGCCCATAACGAACCGTCCGAAAGAACTTCACACGATCCTAGCTAAGCTTGACTCGCGACAATTCGGAAATTTCATGCGCTTTGCAAAGCGGTATTGTGGCGCGTATCATAACGGGTATGGTTGGGATTTTAATGGTTCGAGTAACCTCGAAGAACTGCAAACACGATTGCGAGCAAACTTCATGGTTCGACGGCTTAAGTCGGAAGTGCAGAAAGAGATCCCAAGTAAGATCCGGCAACTTATCCCTTTCATGCCTAACGGTATGACGCAACTTGTCAAGCAAGAACAATCCGCGTTTGATGGTACGGGGCAATTGTCGTTTGATGATGCTCAAACGGACATTGAGCTTGCGGAGGCAAGCGGCGATCATGATGCATACAATGCAGCGGTAGCGCAGCTTGACAGCCTAATCAAGGTAGCGTTTGAAACCATGTCCAAACAACGCAAGGCGTTAGCAGTCAAGAAGATCCCGGCTGTACTCGCCCATTGTGATGATGTACTGGAAAGCGTTAACAAGGTTGTGATCTTCGCGCATCACCACGACGTGTTAGACGCGATTGCAGAGCATTACGGGGACTCGGCGGTCATCCTTGATGGTAGGACTCCCATTGAGGTCAGGCAAGCTAACATCGACCGATTTCAATCGGACAAAGATTGTCGTGTTTTCATCGGCTCGATTAAAGCAGCGGGTGTTGGCATTACATTGACAGCAGCATCACACGTGATTTTCGCTGAATTGTCGTGGGTGCCCGCCGACTTATCGCAAGCAGAAGATCGGTGTCATCGTATCGGGCAAACTGATACCGTCACGGTGCAGCACCTTGTTGTCGATGGTAGTCTGGATGCAAGGTTAGCAGCGGTGCTTATGTATAAGCAAGGGATCATTGACAACGCCCTGGACAATACCCCGGTGCAAATTGCTATTCCTAAGGCTGGACAGGATCATAAGGGGAATAGGGTTGACAAGGTGTGGCCAGTCGCTACGGCCAAACAAAGGAAAGCTTGTGAATACGCTTTGCAAGCCTTGTCAGGTGTTTGCGATGGTGCCTGTCAACGTGATGGTGCCGGGTTCAACGGGTTCGATACGCGAATCGGAAAACGCTTAGCAAGTGTGGCCATGTGTAGGACCTTGACGGATGGCGAAGTCGCCTTATGCAAGCGGATGCTCCCCAAGTATCATGGACAAGTAGGTGAAGCGGTCATTAAAGATATTCGTGGGTAGTAGTAAATACAACTTGACAGACTAAGCAAATCTCTTATGATAGATGCACAAGGGAGGTAAACATGAGTGCAATTACCACGGAAAACAAATTAGAACAGGCGGCGTTTGAATTGGGAGCATGGATTAAGCAAGCTCCCATGCAGGTGGGTGAGTACAGGATATTTCAAGCTAACGGACAATTCGTGGTTACTTTGCATGGCATGCAAGAGATCAGTGTGCCCATGCATGGTACAGATCCTCTGAATAGCGAGATGAAGGTTGTTGGGGATCTTTACAGCACAGGTGAAATTACCTTGGCAGATATGCACACCGCCATGGAAAATGCGAAGGCTGAATATTTCATCGCTAATCCGATTAAAGAAGGATCTCGCATGCAAGTCAAGCCCTACCCTTATTGCAAGCTGGAAGTACAGGCAAAGCGTATCAGCGAGAATTGGGATAGGGTTATGGGCGCGGTCAATCGTGAAAAGAAGGTCAAGGCGGAGGCCGAACGTCGGGAACATAACAACGCGCAAGCTGCAAAGCTTGTGGACCTTTATCCCGCATAGGGGGATAAAAGCGGCAGGCGCGTAGGCGCACCGAGGCCCCCAGGAGGTACTTAAGCGGCAGGCGCGCAAGGGCGCGCTTGTCCGCGTTAACAAATAAAGCAAAAAGAAAAACTTGACAAAAAGTAAAAAAAGATAAACTTGACAAAAAGTAAAAAACTATTATAAAAGAAGTACGGAGGAAAAACAAAATGGCACGCAGATATAACGGCGATCCTTATTGGGTAACTGTGAAAAATGATAGTAAATGTGCGCAGTGCGGAAAGACAATTAAAGCAGGTGATAAAGCATTCAAGTACAAGTCAGGTGAATTGTATGGCTTAGAATGTGGGTGCGGACATGTGGCATCCTCGGACTTTGATTGTGCCGCAGAATACGAGGACTTTTATAATAGTTAATTTGGGTAGGGTAATTTTGCCATACCCCTTTGCATCATCCCTTGTGTTGTGTCCCTGTGTCATAGGATAACCGGAGTCTCCGACTCCGGTTGTCCTTTTTGTGTTATTGGGTAATAGGACTCGGGTTATCGGGTTATAGGCGATGATGGTTCCCTTACAAGGAATTTAAGCATGGGGCGAGCATATGTCAATAGTCCCTGTGTAGATTTATGCAAAACACATGATAACATATTGAATACATTGAAAAACAAAAATATCACTTGACAGATTGGGATTTTTTGGCATACTGTGGCCATGGACAAGCCCTTAGAAAAAATTGACGTTTTTGATATTCAGGCACCTTCCGGCCTATCATATAGGATCAGCATGAGGCAAGCCCTTATGGGATCATGGATTTCATTTGACAAATCAAGGGCTTGGGAACATGGCACGGTGATCCGAAAATTAGTTTGGGTTAGTGATCCCTCGCAAGTCAATGATCTTATTGAGCAAATTGAAAGCGAGTAAAGATAGTTTGAAGTCTCCCCTTGCATAGTGCTTAAATCGTATGCATACTGTAGTCGGACGCAGGAAAACAAACCAAGGGAGACAAAATGAACAAGAAATTTCAGGTTGAGACGATTCTCAAAGCGCAGCAAAACGACAAAGCAGCAAGGGATCTGGTATGCCGTCAGGGCGCAGGGCTCGTTCACAAGATTGCTCATAAGGTCAGTCGAGCCTACGGACAAGATCAGCGTGATCTCGCACAAGCGGGATTTTTGGGCTTGTTGCAAGGCGTTGACAAATTCGATGAAAACAGGGGGGTTATGCCGTCCACCTTCATTATCTTTTGGATCAAGGCGGAAGTGCTTAAACAGGCAAGGCATGGGGCAAGCTTGGTCAAGGGTCCGCAATCCAATGGAGCGCAAAAAGCACATTATCACCTTCGACGCACCGCAGCAAAATTGCAAGCCTTGACTGGCCAAGCGCCCGATTCCGTGGATATGGCCAAGGCGCTTAACCTGCCTGTTCACGTCGTCGAGGCTCAAAGACTCGTAATGCAGCCCGTCGCGTCCCTTAGCGCAGCTTCACCGGACGGCGCAAGCCTAGGTGACACCTTAGCAGACGAAGGCCCTACACCTGAGCAGAGCGCTGTACAAGCGCAAGCTCGATCTTGGACGGTGGAGATCATGAAGACTTTCCGACTCGACTTGTCCGAAAAAGAGACGGCGATCTTCGATGCAAGGATTGCTTCGTCCGATCCTATCCCAGGCCGTGTGCTCGGTGATCAATTGGGTATGACGCGACAAGGTGTCAGCCAATATGAGATCAAGATCCGTGCCAAGTTGGAGAAGCGGATAAAGAATGTCCTGAAGTAGGAAAGCTCCCACAAGGAGTCAACCCGACTCCTTTTGTCCTCAATCCGGTGGTCCCGAACTATAGGGGACCATCGGAGTCCTTTTGCCCTTTTTACGCTTGTTCCATGTGGAACATCTAAAGGACTCCGAATATCCTTTTGTCCCCCACCTTCTTTTTTAGGTCGGTCCCCTTACAAATCAATTTAAGACTGATTAAGCAATTCGTCAATGGCACACATAACGATTAATCAAAGAAAGTTATTTTCGTTTATTTTGCCTAGCACTATTGACAAAAGCCTAGATCGTAGCAATATTGTCTTCATGGACAAGACACTAACCAAGGGAGCCCCAATGATCGTATGTGATACCCCAAGCAAGATCGCCAGATTCCAGTTGTTAGCTTTGCGCGGTGCTGTCAAGCTTGAAAAGATCGGCTGGCACATTTCCCTACACAGCGAAAAAGAGCGCACAGGGCCGTTTAAAACCTTGCTTCGCGCACTGTATCGGGCACAAAGGAAAGGTAGGTAGACCATGGCACGCAAGGCATACAAAAAGACTGGCAAATCAGTAGCCGAGATTGTCACTGAAAAGATTTTGATCATGCTGGAACAAGGCGAGATACCATGGCAAAAGCCCTGGGCTTGCTTGGGTGGCATGCCCAAGTCTTTCGCGGGCCGTGAGTACAGAGGGATCAACGTGCTCCTGCTTGCCCTGTCAGCCCGTCAAGGGCCGTTCATAACGGCCTATATGGTCAAAAAACTTAAGGGCAAGATCAAGGAAGGTGAAGAGGACAATTGGACTCTCATTACCTTCTTCAAAATCTTAAAGAAGGAGCGCAAGAATTCGGCAGGGCAAAACGAAAAATACAGCATACCGCTTATGCGATATACCAAAGTGTACTCCCTTGATCAAGTGGAAGGCGTGCCAGAGCCCGCATGGCTCATCAAGGAACGTTCCAAGGTCGAAGTCAAGGCACATACCCCCATCCAAGCTTGCGACGCCTTGTGGGACGCCTATGCCAGCAAGCCGCCGATGTCGCATGGTGGAGATCGGGCATTCTATTCGCCGAGTGAAGATCGTATCGGTATGCCCACCCCGGAAGCCTTCACCTCGTCGGAAGCATACTACTCGACCCTTTTCCATGAAGCGACGCACAGCACAGGGCACACAAGCCGTCTAGGACGCTTTGATACAAAGCAAGCTGTTGCTCCCTTTGGCTCAGAGGATTACAGCAAGGAAGAGCTTGTAGCAGAAATAGGATCGTCAATGCTGTCAGCTCATGCAGGGATTGAATGCCAAGACGTGCAAAAGAATTCAGTCGCCTACATTCAAAATTGGGTCAAACGGATTAAAGCAGATCCGGATCTGATTGTCAAAGCAGCGGGGCAAGCACAAAAGGCCGTCGATCATATCCTTGGCACCACGTTTGAGACTCGCGATTGACGTTCCACGTGGAACAACAAAGAGACAACCCGAGTTGGGTTGTCTCTTTTACCGGAGGTAACAATGTACAAGAAGACTCTCAATGTCCTTTGTTGGTGTGTTACGCTTTGCATCTTTGGTAGCATCGCATACGTTGGCTTAGGTATGCCAGGCTTGTCATAGTACGCCCGACAATTTTGCCGTGGCTGTACAGACACAGGGTAAGTTTACCACATCTCCCGTGGTAGGCTTACCCTGTTCCTGTGGGGCACAGTTCAGGACACCCCCTATCCTGAGGTGGGGTAGAATTACCGCGATCTGGTAGGGTAAACCCACCATACCCATAATGGAACACCAGGATAAAAGGACACTTAAAATCCTATGAAATGTAGAATAGACCCCCCCAGGACGTCACACTCAAAAAATATGAAAGTAGATTTTTAGGATTTCACTGTCAACTACTTTTTACACATGATGTGATTGCACTAACACCCCTTGCTATTAGTAAAAATTAATCCCCTTACAAAAATTAATCCCCTTACAAAAATTAATCCCCTTACAAAAATTAATCCCCCTTACAAAAATTAATCCACAACACCCCCTGTCATATGCAATAAATCGCATATAACGCACAGCGTCGCTACCCGTTACCCAGTACTTAAAATTAATTAAAAATTAATGTGGGCACGGCACGAACCCCCGAAGTTCTACAGAATTATGTGATGGGCAACAAAAAAATTAAAAAAAAATTAATGATCGAGTGTAGGGGAGAGTGCCTGATTAATAAAAAGTTGTTGACAATGTTTCCTGCACTGTTATGCTGTGTGCACACAAAGTGAATGAAAGGAAAGCAAATGAATCGTTTTAGTCTATTCATATTATTGTACATATTGTGTGTAGGGAATACAACCCGAGCATTAGAACCATATTTGGGGTCTACTGGCTATGCTAGCTCTTATGCTGAAGCAATGACATCTATGGATTTACATATTCCACTAGGATTTAATAAAGTAGGCATAAAGGCAGTTACTGGGGTGGTGCCAGAATGGACTGTGCAATTTGGGAATGGATCAGCTGCTGGGGGTATTTCATACAGCTTATCTCATATGAAAATGACGTTCTATGATCCTAGTGGCGAGGCACCATTAGAAGCTACTTGGAGTGGTAACTTAATTGTGTTTGCGCGCACACGGCATTGTGGCTGGAAAGGTAATACAAAATTTTGTATTGGCGGACAGTTTGAGTTATCTGTTGCACCTTCTTGGACGAGTAAGCCCGATAAAATAGTAGCTGGTGGATTAGGGGGTATGGCTATGATGCGGGCTAGTAGTCGGTTTGACTATTTGCAAACGATTACGTCTGCACCTTTGCTTGTCTTCAACGCGAGTTCTGAACTGTGGTTCATGCAATTCTACGTGGGGCCTGAAGTACGTATCTACTTAGATGACGAAATACAAGACGACGCTAACGTCTCTCTTGCGTACGGTGCTGCATTAGGCATATCACTATTCGACGTCGTTTCAATTGGCGCTGGAATACGCGCCATGAGTGATTTAACATACGACGATGATAATTCTTATGGATCATTTGATCTGCTTGCACAAGCAGACTTTGACTGGGTCCGCCCATATGTAATTTTCGGTATTCCAATCGATGAAAGTGTGCGTCATCTTTTGGACGTGGTAATTACAGCAGGTGTGATGTTTCCGCTATGAGCCCCCCTGCTACAAAAAAATTAAAAAAAAAGGTGACAAACATGATCACCGCTGTATAATCTCTGTGGACATTTACGAAAAAAACGAAAGGGTATCAATGAGCGATTCAGGAAGAACCGGAGGATTAGGTGTGGGTACAGTACTAACCATTGTGTTTGTGGTGTTAAAGCTAGTAGGAACAATCGACTGGTCGTGGTGGTGGGTGCTCTCCCCCTTGTGGATTGGTTTTTTTGTTTGTCTCCTATGGATTATTATTGCCGCATTAGTAATATCCTCAAATAACAAACACTATAAAAACAATTATCTTAGATGGAAAGATTAATGAAAACCACACATGTGCATGAAGTGAGTAATGACCTCCTAAACCCACTTGTTACGTGCATCATTCGGGGGAAGTACTGGAGCGCAGTAAAAGAGAACGGGGCGTACCTGGCGTTGTCTGGGTATGCTGCGTACGGAGTAAAGGATAGTACGCCTTGGAGCGTGGGGGCTGATGGACGAAGCGGGGCTGATAGGGAATCCATCATAAATGATTTGGTGAAGAATGATTTGGTGCAGTTCTCTGGTGAGCCCCCGAATGAAAATCAAGAAGATGAACAGACTATCGCGTACAGGGTGTCGTGGAAGTGGCCAGCACAACTAATGGATGAAATGGCGGCATGGTTAATCAAAAACTACACCGAAAAGCCTGCAAAAGGAAAATAATGACTAGACATATCTATGAAGACAATAAAATGGGTATGCTTATTCGTAATGATTATATGCGAAAACTATAAAAGGAAAAACAAATGATAATTAAACGTATACAAGAATTGGGCGATGTAGTGGGCGATATAGAGATAACCCCGATTGTTATGAAGAGGATTGGACAACGACATTGGGTGGTCTATGAAGAAGGTACCATGTATGTGGCCGCAAAGGGAACAATCATAAAAGATACTCCAGAAGAGCAGGTAATCCGATATCGCGTATCTCCATGGTGGCCTAAAGATTTAGCTTATCTACTGGGGCAACATCTTATCACCAATCAGATTGATCTTATTGAAAGTGAAGATCGAGAAATACCCGCGAGAAATGCGTAATTATGAAAACAGTTTATAAATACATAAGTGGGGAAATAATTCCTGAAGTCACGTATAAAATTCGGGGAAAAAATACGATAATAGCAGCAATTAAACATGAGCATACGTGGGTATCTGTAATAGGGAGCCCACGAAAAATTAATCAATTTAAACAAGTTGTGGAGTTTAAGCAAAATTTTTGTTGGCCTAGTATTCTTACTATCCTATTTGCTAATTATTTACTGGAAGGAAAAGCTAATGACTAAGAAAAAAATTATACATAGATTTAATGGTGTAGAAGGAAAACCTGAAATAGTGTGCAAAGTACATAATACTGAATGGGCTGTTTTTCAATGTGATAGTACATGGGTAGCAGCGGTCGGCCAAATAAAAAATATTAATCAATTTAAAACGATCATCACATACAACACAAGAACATGGTGGCCCAATGCGGTTGTTACTGCGTTTGTAGATTACATGATGTCAAAGAGGGGAGTCCCAGTAAAAACTCCTACTCAAAAAGAACTAAATTATTCTACAAAAAAGATTGAGAACCTTTATGCAGACTGGGATAAATTTTCTGAAAAGTTAACTAAAGACGTTGGAGAAACTCGTAGAAAAGTATTTGAATTGGGTGTACATACCACTAATAAAATAGGTGGGCTAGAGCACCGAACAACAAGTCTCGATAACCGCACAGAAAGTCTCAGCAAACTAACTGGGAAGATCAACCAAGACCTGAAAGACTTAGGTCCCGTGTTAGCGGAACTAACCAAGCAACTAAGTTCGGGTGCAGGGGATATAAACCAAAATTCCCAAGTGGGAAATACGGAAGTCCTTAAAGGAAAAGAGGAAGGATACAAAGCCGGATACAAAGAAGGTCAAGAGGTAGGATTAGCAGAGCAGCGTGAGGCGGCACGTACACAAGATTATAGGGATCCTAATAATACCGAAATGTATACATCCCGACATGGTAAAACGGTTCCGATCAGTAAGACCTTGTTAGCATTAGTAACTGCTGACAAAAAAGGACAGTATGCCCAAGGAAAAACAAATGGTCATATAGCTGGATTACGCGAAGGAAAAAAAATATGTGACGAAAAACGTGAAGCTGCAGAAAAAGATAAAAAATCTGCTGATGGTCCTAATCCGAATGTCACGTACGTTACCCAAAATGACGAATCATTTTTAATTAATAAAAATTTACTAAAGACGATAATTGATGAACACCAACAAAAGCAAAATAAAATATCTTACAATGAGGGATATCAAATAGGTTGGGAAGAAGGGGGAGGAAAGTCAGGATGGGAAGCATGTGAAAAAGCTATCATAAATGGCACACATGTGGTAGATCCCATCGCGCATTTCAACACCATTCCTGATAAGACAGGCAAGAAAGTAAAGGTGTCCACGCGTGTGTATGCAGCAATCGAACACGTCGTGGATGTTGAAAGACTTAATGGAAGAAAAGCAGGGTATGATGAAGGTTGGAAGGCATGCGAGAAAACAGTTGATGAATTGGCAACAGAAGAAATCCCATTCAGTGGAAGACTTTTCAAGGTCACTAAAGAGGTTTTTGAAGCATACAATAGTTGTAACAGGGCTGGCCGGGATTATGAAGCAGGACTAGCAAAAGAAAAGATAGGCCGAGCATACGACGAGGGTGTACGTGCAGGGAGTGATGCAAGGGGTGGTACAGCCTATCGATATGATGACCAGCACATTATTAGATGTATAACAGAGGAACAACAAAAACACATAAGTGAGTTGGTCATACACATACAAGAAAAAAATTCTAAAATTTTAAACGAAATATTATTAGAGAAAGATGATAAACATAACGTAATTCTTAAATACGCTCCGGGACACAGCATTACAGATTTAACGGCGGAACAATATCAGCAAATAGGTGATATGAGAATCTTCATGCGGAATCAAGCAAAGAGAGCATATGAAGATGGTCGTACGAGAGAAGCGAGTAGGTACCAAGACCATACACGAACATTCGCGTACAACGCGCAACATGAGATTAAAGAGCTAACGTCACAACAACAAAGACAAATCGGTTCGTTGATTGCATTCTTGCGTGAAGGGCATTGTCAAATTGTTAGAAATTTAAGAGAAAGCGATAATAAAGAACGGTCGCACTCCTTCAAATACGCTACGCTGCGTGGAGCCTGCGAACTAACCGGCTTAACTGAAAAACACGTACGTATAATTAAATTTTTGTTAACGAGAAAGCTTAGAGAAGGATTTAATCGTGGAAAGAATTATGAGAGGATTGAGAATCTGACTGAACAACCGAGTATAGTTGAGCGCGCATACAAAAACGAAGCATCCCTCGAAGAAATAAGCGCCTACAGCGCCGGGTTTGAACGCGGGTACGAAGCACGCACACATGAACAGGAGGAATAAGATGAACGAGTACAGCCTTAATAAAGGTATTTTATTAAAGGGACTAAGAAAAGCATTATTCAACGCTGCATCAAGTGTTGTTCCCGTCGGAGTAATCAATGAATTAGCAGAGTACGTAATCGACAACATAGAAGAAGAATTTTTAGACTATGATCTTAATTTCTATATACCACAATCTGTTGAGGCAACTTGGGACACAAGAGAAGATGCGTACGTAAGCAAAATTACAAAATTAGAAGAAGAAATTAAAAATCTTAAAAAAATGGTACTGCAGAAAACCTCCCCGCACCCCCCGTGCTCCCCAAAAAAAAATAAGAAATCTCGTTGACAACATAGCGTTCGATTATTATACTGCGCCTGCACGATAACTAACAGAGGTGACAATGAACAATCTTGGAATTGATGTACAGGCATGGATTTGGGTAGTAGAGGCGGCGCTGATAACAGGACTCAGCGTATGGATTACCTACGATATCCTACGATACTGGAATAGGATGGGGAAGTTTGAAGATTCTGTTATGTGGAAAACAACACAAACAATCATAACAGTAGGTATCAAAGGCATCGTTTTAGTCCTATTAATCTTTGCACTGTTTGTTTTCTTTGGTCAAGGCAAAGCTCCTAATGGATTGCCCGCATCTGAGGACAGTCATCGCAAGATGGTTAAGGCACGCCCTGACCCCACACCAGAATCCGCTATCCGCGAGGAGGCTAAAGCTGCACGAGATCCTTATTTGAATGCTGTCGATAACGATGCAAGTGCTGCACGAACTGAAGCAGACGCATACCTTAAAAAAGCTCTTGAAGGAAGCAAAACAAAATGAAGAAACCAACTCTATTTTTTATCGCAGTACTGGCGTTCCTCTCACTCGGGTGTAACATGCGCGTCCCACCAGGGTATGTGGGCATGGTATTGACGCCCAACGGCTTCCAGGGAGACGTGCTACAGCCTGGACGGCACGCCTGCTGGGGTCGTGATGAAATGGTCTTGATTCAAATGAAGGAAGAGACCATGAAAGAGGCCATGAGTATCTTATGCAAAGATGATTTGAATTTCAAATTTCATCTGAACGTGCGTACGCGTTTGCGTATCACGAATTCTGAAACGATGAAAGTTTTGCTGGAACGTAAAGGCGCGGACTTAGTGTCTAGTGCGGATGGACGCATTCTTCAATTCAACGTCCTGTACAACACCTATATTAGTCCAGTTGCTCGCGCAGTAGCTCGTGCTGCGGTTAGTAAATACGAAACCACACAAGTACGTGACCACCGTGAAGAAATTGAGAAATTTGTTTTGACAGAGATTATTAACGCCGTTAAAGGTACACCTTTGGAAGTAGTTACTGTCACGACTTCTAATTTCGATTATCCCGACGTTATTACCAAAGCCGTCGAGAAAAAGCGTACTCGTGAGATTCAACTTCAAGAAGAAAAAGCAAAGCAGGCAATGGAATTGCTTCGCGCAGATAATCGATTGAAGATTGCTGAGAAGATGAAGATTGTTCGTGCTGCAGAAGCACAAGCCGATGCCGTGTATATTAAAATTCTTGGATCTTCTTTGGATAAGAATTACTTGGACTGGAAGCGTATTGAGCGCGATGTGAAGCTCTACGAACGTGTGGGTCCTGGTGATAAGGTAATCGTCTCCGGGGCTGCTCTGCCGATAGTGGATACACGCGGCGCTACGAAGTAGAGTCTGAAAGGGGGTGTACCGTGGCTGAGAAAAGAAATAAAAAATTCGTATTACAGCTTGTGAAAATCTTTTGACCAATTATGCGGATGCGCACAACCAGACAAGCGATCATATAGATGAAATACAAGACACTGTAGATAAGTTATATGACCGTATGGCTGTTGTCGAACAAAGCATAGCGAGTACACAGCACGGTACACCCACTATTCCTGAAAAAGAATTTGCATTAGATGGATCTATTGTGAGCGTTATTCCAACTGTTGAAGAAACTAAATATCAAAAAATTCTAGAAGAGTGTGTCCGACTACTTCGTGGCAACTCAAGAGATAGTCTTCCATTAGAGGAAGTCCCGGAAACTATTTCAGCATTGATCACAAAAGCTGATATAGCGTACGCGAGCGGTAAACTGACTGTAGAGGACACACACACCTACAGGATAACTAAACATACTACGGAAGGAATTAGCGTCATTAATGGGCTTACTACAAGACAGGTAACAAAAATAAAAAAATTATTTAATGAAATTGCACACGATAGTCGTGTACAAGGGCAAGAAGTTGAGCAAGCAAACATACGTAGATTAATAAAAAAAGAGTATGATCTCGTAAGTGGTGGGATCCATAATGCTGAATGTATCATAGACCGTCTTTACGAAAAAATTACAGGTAACAGTATAGAGGACAAAAATGATTCCTGACCCCGAAAAAAGAATCAAAGATGATATAAAACAAGCAAACAAAAATATAAAATATAAACAAAGTGAGGTAGAAAAACTTAAAGATCATAAATTTTGGTTAATAAAAAAATTAAAAGAATCTAAAAAACAAGCACTTATTAGGCGATTTGAAGAATTGGTATTAGAACGTATATGGGAAGTGCGCAGTATTCATCAACAGTACCCATTATACAATGCACAAAGTCCAGGAGAATGTTGTATATCTTTGGCAACACGCGGGAACAAAGAATTATTTTATTTGATGGACAGATTATCCGAGGTCAGGGGAGAAAAAACTAAGTACGGGGTACGCAAACAAAACAATTTTATTATTCTTAATTTTGAAAATGTGGGGCAGTTAGCTAGATTATCCGCTGACGGGCTTAGAGTACACACTAAAGACTTCATAACCTCTCCATTCTTTTTCATTCTTCATATGCGTTGAGCACTATTCTGCCCGTAACATCGGACTTTTGTACAGAATAATGCTCAAATAATTATTGAGGACTTATGATAGCTCCAAGTAAATATCCTAGGACACCCCACCTACCCTGGTCGCCGGGGGGTACACGAGATGACAGACGAATTAAGGATGCGTCTATTTTCGTTAACCGGGAGCTTGTTATCACTGAAAAATTAGATGGGTCGAATGTGTGCCTAACTTCTACAGAGGTGTTTGCGCGGTCTCATGGTAAGCCTGCTACGCATCCTTCCTTCGATTTGCTTAAAGGAATACACGCAGCTATTCGACATAAGATAGACCCGTGCATGCCACTTTTTGGTGAGTACTGTTATGCAGTCCACAGTATCGTCTACGATGCACTTCCTTCTTACTTTTTCTTATTCGGAGTAGTGTTTGAGGGGGCGTCTAAAGAATCAAGAAAATACCATTGTCCACAATGGGATCCCTGGGAACAGGTACAAGAGTTAAGTAAAATCCTAAATGTATTATGTGTCCCAGAGCTTTTTACTGGAAAAGTTAATTCATTAGAAGAATTAGAAAAATTAACACAAAAATTAGCAAACCAGCCTTCAGAATACGGGGGTAAACGCGAAGGGTTAGTTGTACGGATGGCTGGTGCTTTTAGTGGGGATAACTTTGATAAACGCGTTGCAAAGTGGGTTCGTAAGGATCATGTGCAGACTGATAAACATTGGGCGAATTGTAAAATTACAAAACAAAAATTAAGGAGTTAACCATGGATGATTCGTACAAAGAACTCGAAAATATTCTTAGGTTTTTTGATGAAGCATCGGAATCTATTGGGGTGGACTACCCAAATATGTATATCGTTGGTGGGTCATATAGTAATAACTTAGTTTTAGGGGACCGCCCATTATGGGAATCCGATGAAGACGTAAGAGAATTTGACGATGAAAAAAACGAGTACAAAACATCTATCGTGGAAGCTACCATCACAGACTTAGAAGACTACGTTGCGTACATCACAAAATTAGTAGAAGCGGTGAAAAAAATAGTCAAAGCGGAAGCGCTGAGCAAAGTATTCTAAGAAAATGAAAAATTATTAGTTGACAAACTGAGATGGAATCGTACAATACATGTCGGAAGGTAACACAAACCAAAACCCGGAGGAAAAAAAGTATGCGTAACACAACTCAAGACATGGAGGAACGTATGAACAAAGTATTCGCTTTACTAAGCCCTATTGACAAAGAATGTATCAACAGAGTCGGCCCGCATGAATGGTGTGGATGGTGCGAAATCACCCCACCCATAGCACAAAAAATGCTTGAGCTTCACACAAATAACCGTAAAATATCTAACGCGCATGTCAATCGCATCGCAACGGATATCAAAGAGAACAACTGGGTCCGTATGCCCATGCCGCTTATCTTCACAGACACCGGCACGGGCGTGGATGGGCAACATCGTTTGCGTGCCATCGTAGAGGCCAACATCGCGGTCAATTCGTTGGTGTACATTGGTGCCGATGAAAAAGAATGCATGTGGTTAGACGCTCTAGGAAAGCGCCGCATGGTACATGACCAGCTTGGAATGCACTCTGAAGATCCTAATGTGCGTGAAAACATTACCGGCGCACACTTCACTATTTCTTTCCTCTTGATGCGTATCAGCAAAGAGAGCAGAGAGAACGCCTTATTCGGCGGCAGCAGATTCTCGATGCTTGAAGGTGCGGCATTTACTGAAAAGCATTTTGAAGCAATCGATTTTGCAATTTCGTTTAAAAAGAATGTTGCTAAGGGGATCAATGCACCAGCATTCGCTCCCCTGGCTCGCGCATATTACTCCGTACCCCGCGACGTTCTTTCCAGATTTGGAGAGGTGCTAGCAACCGGTTTGAGCACATCCCCAAGCGAACACGGGATTGTGAAGCTTCGCAACCGTCTCAAGGACAAGGTGCCCATCAGGGTTAACGGGGTTACCCGGCAGCCCAACAGGGAAGACACTTATAAGCTCGTCCAATCAATCTTGCGGAAGTACGTGGATGGGCGCAGTATTGACCGCGTAAAGGCGGTTAACATCGACTTGTTCCCCTGGTAACACTAGCACGAAGTATAATAAGCACACGGCCATGAAAATGATCGTGTGCTTTTTACTTTAAGGATATTAGAATGAAAGTCTCTATTCTTATTCTCACATACAATAGGTTGGATATTGTTAAAAAATATCTACCGAAAATTGTACAACGAAATACTGAACCCGATTCAGAGATCCTAATATGGGACAACGGTTCAACAGACGGCACAGCAGAATGGGTGTACAACTATGCCCTGCAGCACCCACCGGGGAAAATCATTTTTACTCGCGGGGCAGAGAACCATGGAATGGAGGCTATCAATTTCTTAGCACAAATGGCTAAAGGAGAATATGTCCTTAAGCTAGATTGCGATATGCACGTACCAGAAGGTTTTGTACAGGATTTAATCAAAGCTTATGAAATGGTTGATGATAATCTCATTTTGTTTATGGGATATGATATGTCCTGGCTAGATGAAAATACATTCGCAACACGCAAGGGATTTACTCCCTTCGACCCACCGAACGGAAGAATTGAAAAAGTGCATGACGGTGTTGTTTTAATTAGCCACTACCCAAGTAAGTTCATGGTCAACGGGGCCTGCAGGCTCTCTACGCGCATTGATTTCCTTAAACATGGTATGCACCCAAAGGGCGCGAAGTATGGCATAGACTACACTGTAAACGTCCAGGCAGAGAAAGCTGGATTCTATGTGGCCTTTTACAACAATAAGACTCCAGTTATCCATTGTAATGAAAAAGATACCACAGAGTACCGAGCATTCAAAGACGCTGAGTTAGAAAAGTACTCTGGGCCGAAAGACGTATAGGGAGATACCAAAATGTCTATAAATAAATTAAGATATGTGTCAGTAGGGTTTACTCGTATTGAGGATAAAAAAAGAGATGAATTTATTATTAATCCAAATAGGATAAAAATTTTAGGCGCGTTCCCCGATGAAGAACACGCAAACTATACTAGTAGTTATTATGCTGGGAAAGAAAACAGAGAAGAAGCTTGGGACAGTGCCGTCACAATAGACTTGCCACAAAGAAGTATCAAAGCGTGGTACGAGCCTATGCACTGGACGGACAAAACTAAAGGCGGATACATTATTAAAATGGAGCATACTATATGTTTTTACAGTAAAGGAAAAGCATGGATCACTCTTGTGACTTCCGCTGAGGAATCTTATACTGCAGGATACAAAGATTCTTTTGGAATTGCGCACCAACTTGAATTATCTTCGGGAGTTTTACATAAATGCCCTACATGTGGTATTTGGTCCTCTTTGCATGACCTAGATTTTAGATGTGAAGATGATACTGGAGAATTAATTTGTGCTCAGTGTGAGCATAAATACTCCGCAGAAGAAAAAGAATGGATGAATAAAGAAAATGTTTTTAAACGCCATAAAAAATTATTCACTGAATATGTCAGAGACGGAAACGATCAACCGTCTACTTAACCGAATTATAAACAAAAGTTAATCTTTTCTTGTTTCTTATGTTAATGTTAACGTAATTGAATGGTGCCTTCGAGCACACCACGCAAACGAAACGAGAGGTAACACTATGATTTCACTGAAGAAATTTTTCAAAGACTCACTTCCAGGCACTATCCTAAACATCGGCACAAGCTTTGCTAAGCTGTATAGCACACAAAGCAATGAAATTGGCCGTATAACAAAAGAATTAATACACCTGCAGGAAAGAGTTAACATCTCAGAAGCTATCATGCGTAGTCCACAAAAAGAAGAGACTCCTGAAGCAGCAATAAATCGTTTATTAGAAGCCGTAAGTGGCGTCACAGATGATTTGAGTACTGCTCGCAGGTTGGATTCTCGTATTGAAGATTCACAAGAAAAAATAAGGGTGCTCAGTAACCTAGTTAGTCGCACTGCAAAACGGGGAGAAGTTTTTAAATTTAATGGCGATAACTGGGTGAACCTTACTGAAAAAGATTTAACAAAAATGAAAAACGAGATGGTAAAACAAATTAATGGAGCAGTAGAAAATATGACAAGATCACTCAATGACCGCGTACGAGAAACAAAAATAATTAATAAACGTCTCGATATATTAGAAAACCCCAAGACCCCAAAAAAGAGATCACGTGCTAAATCTCACTAAGGGAGTTTCTCCATGTCTTTACCATGTGTTTGAGGAAATATTAATAAAGAATTGTGAAATAACATTAGATAAAGAAGAAGACGATGATGATACTCTTACGCGACAGTTTCAACATAGCTTAGAATATATTCATGTCTACTACAAGAAAGAAAACGTAGGAAAATTTGGAAAAACTTCTCTGAAGGTTACCGCCCGTAATAACCCGCAGAATGATGCCTGCTTAGGCCCTTTATTTGGTAAGGAAGAAGAAATAAAGAAATCCTATGAAGACTTCCAGTGCTTTGTAGACTTGTGTGTTAGATTCTTAATACGTTCCGTAGCAAGCGCAGAACTGCATATAGCTAAGGGGTACGTACATGATTTTACCTCAATATTTTTTAATAAGAATAGCTATCTAAAAGATCTTATCCCCCCGTACATTTCCAACACCCCTGCACACAGTGTCGCCTTACCGAATGATGCCGGTCCAGTGTTATACGGTATGGTCGCGATAAAAGAGTTAGCGGGTAAACAACTTCAAAGACCGCAAGGGGGGCAGTACATCGTTATCCCTATGCCCCCACTGTCTGACATTTATGAAGCATATGTGACAGCTTCTATTAAAAAGTAGTTGACACCGCACGCCTTCGCGGTTATACAAGGTGTATGGGTAAGGCCACGAAAAAAAGACAAAACGATTCTGAAGCTGAAGAAAACAAAATGCTTCAAAAGCTTACTGATTCTAATGATCATTCTAAAGGCCGAACAAAGAAGAAGTTCAATAAACGTAAGCGCATACAACGAGATTCGATACACTCTGTGCAAACTTGCATGCGTAGATACGGGCTTAATGCGTATAAACAAATTCATGCATGGGTACCGCACAGGTACTCATTAGACAAAGCCCAAACTGATCTTATTAAATATGCGTACGTAGCATATGCTATCCCTCACGTTTTCAGAAGTTTAATTGAATTAGGGGTAGCCTGGCCAAGCACCACGGATAATGATTTAGGGTATTGTACTGCCATGCAAGTTTGTCGTGGAGGATCCTTTTATAAATTGCACAGCACTGATCGTGTGAAAGCTCTTTGTAAATATGTGATGTCTAGGAAAGAAACACATACATTTCTTACCAACGGCCCTTACAAGTTTACAAATAACAACGCATTCTATATTGCTTTTCAAAAAAATATGGTATGGTCCAAAGCGACTTGTGCAGGCTTGAAAACAGGAGTTCCTGAAGTACTGGCTAACCATGCCTTCTATCTCCCATTTTCTTCTGAGGTGTTTGACTCTTTTGTGTTATTTCTTAAACGACATGAGAATAATTATGCTCCTCAAGATATTGGGGACATCTTAGATTTTTTAGAAGATTCTTGGGCTAATCTTGAATACCCATCTTTTGCTGGACGTTCCTGGACACGTATTGTTCATGCAGCTAATCATTGGCACGCTGACGTTGCGAATGTTCGTATGGTACAAGCGCAGCAACGGAGAGATATTTGGAGTGAACGTACGCCACCCGTATCAAAAGAACCGTTTAAGAAACAGAACAAAATTGAAGAACGGTGGCTTGCGTACAGAGATGCCGATAAGCTTAAGTATATTATTTGTCGTTTACACAATTACGATGCTCTCCAAGCTGAAGGGAATCGTATGCACCATTGTGTTGGTGCGTACTACACGAAATGCCGTAATGGACATAGTGAAGTTTATTCGGTAGCTAGGCAAGAAAAGATTCGAGGTGGTTGGACATACAGCGATATAAAACATGCAGCAACGTTGGAAATTTCTTGTCCGCAGAATAGCCTCGTACAAGCACGCGGTGTGTGTAATAAACCAATGGTTGCTAGTACTAAGAAAGTAATTAAAGAATGGGCACGAAAGAATAATGTTGACGTAGCACTTTATGTTTAATTCTAAAATAACTAATTGAAAATGTAAACTACTTTGTATAAAAAATATAACGAGGTTAAAGGAGATAGGGATGAACAACACATTTACAATTAAAGGATCTGCTACACAAATTTCAGTATACGCACACGTTGTTGAAGAAAGTGCGCTGCAGCAATTGCACCACGTCGCCAACTGTCCCGCGTTCTCGGATTCACAGATTGTAATTATGCCAGACGTGCACGCGGGTAAGGGCGCAGTTATTGGGTTCACCGCGACGCTTGGAGAACTTGTGTGCCCCAACGTCGTAGGTGTGGATATCGGCTGCGGAGTAATCGCCGCCAACCTCGGACCTTCTTGCCCAGACTTCCCTAAACTGGACAAGTTTATTCGTACAAATATTCCAAGTGGGCACTCTGTTCGTCAAAGCAATGTAATTGGGAATTCTAAAGAAGAAGAATTGATGGAACAGGTTCATGAAGTTGGGAGAAATATTCAAACAGCAGAATCACTTAGCTATTACGTTAATTCTATAGGAACACTTGGTGGAGGAAATCATTTTATTGAGGTTGGAAAAGGTGAACGTAATGATTACTGGATCATTATCCACAGTGGTAGTCGGAAATTTGGGAACGACATAGGAAATTATTATTGGAAGCATGCAAAAAAACTTGAAAATTATTCTAATGGAAAAAAAAAACTAGCATGGTTAGGCGGATCTGATCGTGACGATTATCTTTTTGCAGCGAATATTGCCCAACAATACGCAAAGTTAAATAGAAAAGCAATGATGGATAGTCTTCTTCATTACTTAGGATTTGATTTTGCGTACACTGAACGAGTTGAGTCTGTTCACAACTACATTGATTTTACAGATACTGTTTCAATGATTCGGAAAGGAGCAATCTCTGCCAAAAAGGGAGAGCGTGTAATCATCCCCATGAACATGGCTTACGGGTGCGTTCTCGGTACTGGATTAGGTAAGGCTCTTTGGAATAACTCCGCTCCACACGGCGCAGGCAGAGCAATGAGCAGATCTGTAGCGAAGAAGAGTATTACATTAGATGAATTTAAAGCAGTGATGACGGATGTATGGAGCAGTTGTGTGCAACAATCTACAATAGATGAAGCGCCGCAGGCATATAAACAAGTAGACGATGTATTGGACTATTTGTCTGAGACAGTTACCCTGGACACAAAAATCAAATCTGTTTATAACTTTAAAAGCACCTAAGAGGAAACTATGTACAAATACAAAAAGTTTATTAAACCAATTAGTATTATTATGTACACATCTTTCGCGATAATTGCGTTAGCTTGTGGAGGACTTGCGCTTTTCCTGCACGAAAATTGGGTAGCGGGCGAAATAGTTACTTTAAGTTCTGCTATCCTTGTCACATTAAGCATTTGTGGACTAATGCTTTATAAAGAATACAAAAGTTTGCCAAAATGGATCACAGCACAGGGGGTCGGCGTCTGGGAATCCATCCCATGGTTTGATGCGACTGGACGAATGGTACTAAATAAGTCTATTGATCTTTTTATAAATATCGTTTCAACTGAAAAACAAATACCAAAGTATCAATTGTTACTAACGTTACAAAAATTAAACGTAGAGTGGACTACAAAATCGATTAGTTTAGTCGGTGTCGGATGGACAGTACAAGATAAAGCTGGCGTGCAACAAGGAAACAATATTATGGTTCAGTGGCTTGGAGATCTATACAAATCCGCATTTGTTCATGAGTTAATTCATTTTATTCGAACACAGCACTGCCACCTTCCTACAGATTACGCACACAAAGATTATGATTGGTGGTATTTAGAGAATAAAATAAATAACTACATAAGAAATACGATGTATATCGGGGAATGCTAATCTGTTGTAAGTATTTCTTCAATAATTGTCAAATCTTCTTGAACTGCCTCATCTTCTTCTGCAATCATTCCCATAATTAGGCTAGCAAATGTTTTTCTTAGAGAAGACATCTTATCTTTCAACAATTCATTTTCTTTTATAATTTTATGAATGGTTGTTTCAGAAGATTCTTCTAACATAACGATGTTCACAAGAACACCCCCGTATATTGTGTTGGTTGGCTTCATAACTCCCACTGGAAAACTATAATGAATCCCAATATTGCGAAAATCAATATCAAAATACTTACAACGATTAGAACGGGGGAGAATACCCACCACCAGGACCAATCAAGTACATTAAAGAGCTTTAAAAGTACAAATATAAGTTGAACAATTCCGGGAATAACAATACCTGCATCTATAAGTTTACTCATTTTATCTCAACCTTAACTTTTAAATCACCTACCCATAAGATCGTATGGGACTAACAGCTACCACAAGTAGCGCACATTGCCGTCATCGACGCTACAAGTAGAATACTAACAAGTACAATTTGTAGTTTGTACTTTCCCCAAACAGTTTGTACAAAATTAAAAATCTTTTTAGTTTGCGCATTCATGACTACCTCCACATCCTGGGTCTTCTGGGATACCGACTCCACAGCCATATTTAGTTTCTATTGTAGTTCTTGGTTTAAAATATTCATATGGCATATTTTCTCCAAGATACTCTATGCGTAACGTTCCGCATTTTACACACCATTTATACGCGACACCTGACACATACGCTGTGGGCATGGATACCCAATCATGGTTATTCATTTTTATTCTTGATCTCCTTGTATAGGGTTAACATTAAATTTGTTTTTTGAATTAATTGATAACCTTGTTTAGAAAGTTCACTAGTTCTACTTCTTTTTGCAATAGTAAGCTCTAACTCTAACTGATCACGCAAATCATAACAAAGTTCATACAATGGTATTAAGATTTCGTTGTTATCTGGCATTATTCTCTAACACCGTTGCAGAAGATGTCCGTATAAACCATGCTGACTCTTGCAATTCATCGATTGTATGTGCACCGAGCATGGACATGCCTTGCCGAAGTGCAGCAAGCAAACCAATTGTAACGTCCTCAGCACTCCCTTGGTTAGGAATGACCGTCTGTATACCTTCCGGTACTAATTCTGGCCGCATAGCGCCTGTAAATGCTTCCTGCGCCTCTTTTGATGCCAGTCCTCGATACATTTTTTGCCCATTTAGCCCATACTGTCCGTAGGCTTCTGTCGTACCTCCATACATGCGGCCCAGCATGACAAATGATGCGCCACCTGCTAGTGCTTTTACAATATCGCCGGGATGTTTTATCCCTCCATCAGCAATTATGTCTATACCTACCGAAGCACATTCGCATACGGCAGATAATTGGGGTCTTCCACATCCTGTTATTAATCTTGTACTACAAATCGATCCACTACCTATTCCAATCTTAACTACGTTAGCTCCTGCTGATTGTAATCGGCGTGTGGCAGGCTTTGTTACGACATTCCCAACGACTAATACCTGGGTATCCCTAATTTTAGACCGAATATACTCGACTTCTGATAATACAGCGCAAGTATCTGCGTGTGCTAGGTCTACAAAAATAAAATCAGGAGATAAGTCTAAAACAGCATCCCTACGAACGTTATCGCGGATACCTAATGTAGCTGCAGAATATTTACATGACTCTTTTACTTCTTTAATTTCATTTATTTGTGATTCAATACTACAAAATCTATGTATCGGAACAATTACTTTGTACTTATCGACCGCTTTAGCGACAGCAGCTATCCCTGTCGTCTCCATATTCGCAACAATGATGGGTGCAATCGTTTTTTCTAATATAGTGATGTCTGTTACTGGTTCTAACCTGCTTTCTAAACTTGAATGTTGTGGAAGTAACAATACATCATCGTATGTAACTTCTTCTTTTCCGATCATAAGATCTCGGAAGAATTAACTGGCGTTTGAAATTCGATTGGGTAGTTATGGAACATAGGGGTGAAGCGAGTTATCTTACCCTGTGTATCTAATGTCAATGTTACGATGATTCCACCAATTGTTGGATAAAAATCTCCGTAAGTAGCGTAGATATTCATTGTTTCGAAGCAAGGTACCAGGCAACTATGCACGTTCTGTGGCATAAAATACCCATTAGTATGTTTGTGTCCGCAAAATAGGATGTCAGGAGAGTTATTTTTTGATATTGTACGCTGCAAATGTTTCTCAAGAGACCAAGAACGTGCATGTGCAGAAGATTTAATGTGCGATAGCTCAATATCAATTCCATAAGGGTCTAAAATAAGCCTGGCGGCAATATTACCAATACATGTAGTATCAGGTCTACGAATCTTGATCAACTCAGAAGGATCCGTTCCATTTGATTTCATGAAATCTACGTCATGATTACCTAAAATGTATACGTACTGCAAATCATCATGCTTTGGTAGGACATCTGCACAAATTTGACACTGATCTTTGCACGCCCATGCTTCTAATTCAAGTGTTTGACCTCGGTAAACGTTATTACCAGCTAACATATCACCCGCATGGAGAATTGTGCGTACGTTAAATTCATCATACGCCATCTCTACAAAGTCTACTATTTCATCTTTCATACAATGTGCAGATCCAAAGTGTGTATCAGAGATTACTGCGAATCTAATAGTATTATTAGATAGTTTTGGTATATTAATTTTGGGTCTTTCTCCAATTATTACTGAACTATCGATTACATTTGTATCTATTTTTACTTTATCATTAGAAATATTGAGTCTATACCCTTCTGCTTTAGCTCTAACTAGGGCAGACTCTAATCTATAGGGGGAACAATCGAATGTATTGCATAAAAGTGTTAATGTTAATGGTATTCTCTTTCCTTTTGCGTTTCTTTTTTGTCCTTTTGAGTATTTTAATACATATTCAATTATTTTTTCTTCTAAATTCATGCCTTCGTCAACTTGCGTAAGGTGTTGAGTACTTTTACGTGACTTTGGGTCATTTTTTACTTTATTATCTTTTACTTTTTTTGTTTTTGCACGTTTTTCCATCATTTTTACTTTCTTTTGCGCAGCTTTATACTCTTTAATCACATTCTTAGCACCTTTTCCTACTAAATTCTTAACAGACTCACTCAAACAGTTGCGTCTTAGTGCTCCGCGAACCATTTCATAGGTAATAACTACATTCATGGCATCAGTTGCATTAGTTAGGGCTTCTTTAATCGTTTGTGCCTGTAAAAAACAATCAAGCATAGTTAATACTGTAGATTCATTCCAAAAAATAGAATTATTATTACGATTTACTTTTGAGAGTAATACTGAAGAGCTTTTTATAGCATTATCACGAAGAGTCATACGAACTGCATTGGCTGTAGTTGTGTGATTAAATTCTCTCGAAATTTCATCCACAGCATCTGTAATACGTTCATACTTTTTCAAAATATTGCAAAGAATTTCAACACGTTTAGGTGTCCAAAACCTACTGTACGATCCTGATCCACGTAATCTCTCTTTAGACAAAATAAACTCCTTTTTTAGTAATTAAGAACGTAAACATACGCACATTATACTTTATGCATATTTTATTTAGTAAAGTGTTGTTTGTGCACGTCGTTTGCATAGGTCCTTGGGTCACTGAGGTATAATACCAAAACAAAATAACTTATAAGGAGAGTTCCGCACATGAATCAAGAAAAAATTAATAAAATTTTAGAAAAGAGTACACGGAAAGCGCTATGTATGCCCCTTATCTATGTATCGGGGGCATTTCGGGCGGAAACTAGTTGGGGTATTGAACAAAATATCCGTAAAGCAGAAAATTATGCTCTAGATTTATGGAAATTAGGTGCAGCAGCCCTGTGTCCACACACAAATACACGTTTTTACCAGGGGGAACTACCCGATGAGGCCTGGTTAGCGGGGGATTTGGTCATGTTAAAGGGTTGTGATGCAATATTCATGCTTCCTGAGTGGGAAAAGTCAGAAGGAGCATGTATAGAACTTGAATTTGCGAAAATATTGAATAAAAAAGTACTTTATACACTAAATCTAGTTGAACAGTACGTAATTAACCACATTAATAAAAATAATAGTTGACAAAGCGTCTAAAACGGCTATCCTACATGTAGGAGGTAGTCATGGACAAACTAAACGTGGTTATAGACAAACAAATCATTAAAGAAGCAATAAAA
>Ga0307928_10000471_pt1 | contig 30465 bp, 44 predicted proteins | sample AceLakmetagen232_FD_201815 | JGI IMG/M metagenome (GOLD analysis project Ga0307928, IMG submission 201815) | Saline water microbial communities from Ace Lake, Antarctica - #232 | ecosystem: Environmental > Aquatic > Non-marine Saline and Alkaline > Saline | place: Antarctica: Ace Lake... | reverse complement strand
GTATCGGCTGGTACTTGTTGGCATCGTCCCGGTCCAAGGAGATAATATACTCCAACTTGTTGTGGGAAGACATCCGATCCTTCCAGAGATTCATACACTCCCATGCCGGAGCCGGTCTCCCCCTCGTAGGATGGATGAGGGAGAACGTCTGGGGGACATGACCGGGAGGAGGAGAGACAACCTCATGAGGATTATTCCGAAGGTGGTAGGGGTCCGTAGAAAGGTACTTGGCTTCCTGCCTCTCGGCCCTTCGCACCAAACCCTTCCTCCTTCGGTTAACCCCAACATCAGGAAGCATCACTCCGGTCTTCTTCAAGTCAGCAAGGTAGGCGTCGTAAGCCCCCTTAGTCTTGAAGCTGATAGCCTTACCTGATAAGCGGGAGATGTATCTCACAGGAAAGCCTCCACCTTGTTCATGATCATCTCAGGAGTGATAGCACTCAAGACAGCACAAGACTTGATCTTGGTCTTGTCTTTAGGTGCTCCAATAGCATCCTTACACTGTTCCGTAGGCAGGAAGAAGTTATGGTCATGACACGGAGCGTGAGGACACGCATCCTTCAAGAAGATAGGATGATCATTTGTGTAGTACTTTGATCTGTCATTCGGGGCAAACAACCCCCACAACGAAACCATGGGGACCTGTGGGAAACATGCCGTCAGGTGCATCACGGAGGAGTCAGGACAAACCACAGCACTGGCATTCTCCACGATGGGCATGAGATCCCTGAAGCTCTTCGTCTTGTTGATCAGGTTCCGAACATTCTTAAACCCATCAAACAAGTAAGCATATTCCTTCTTCTTATCCCGGCCCACAACCACCACGGGGATACGGTTAGCCAACATCCTCACAAACTTCACGCCCAGATGAAACGGATAAGCACGGTTCATGTTAGCCGGGGCTGCATGGTACACAGCATATGGAGTATGAACCACCCCAATGGTCTCGTTGAAGAACTTGTAATCCTCTGGCCGGACCTCGACATAAGGCACCTTAAACCGTGCAGGGACATCGTTCAGGCCGATGAAAGAGAACATGTCATCGTAACAACACCTCTGATCAGGCTCACTATTCCCTTCCAGCATCCCTTCATAGAAAATGTGGTAGTCATATTCCTTCATAGCATCGAAGGGAATAGGCAAAGGAATAGCTGAATGCTCCACGAAAGGATTACCGAGCCATAGAGGAAGAACATCAGGATGACAGTACAGGTGGATCTTGACATCCGGGTACAGGGCCTTCAAGTACCGGGGGACCGAAGACGCCATGAGTTGATCTCCCCATGCGTTGTGACGGTAGAGACAGACCTTCTTCCCATTAAGATCCGTTCCTCCCCACCGACGCTCATAGGAATTGAAGGAACTCCAATGCACCTGTGTCCTGTTGGCACTCACGATGATCTGATCCAACTCAAAGTCAGACAAGACGTACCTGACGTAGGGCTTGAAATAATGAGTCTCAGTCTTTAGCAGTTGATCCACTTGCATTATCTTCATTGGGTTTCTCCTTTGACGGCACATCTATTGACTTACGTTTTACTCCAAAACGATCCGCAACTTTCTTCTCCTTACTCTCATCAAAAACAGGTAAAGCCCGACGCGCTGTGCTATCCTTTGACTCCCTTGATTCCTTCGCAGCATCGAGGTAGAGCTTCCTTCTCCTCCCGGCGATCCTGTCAGCCCTGTCCGTAGTATCCGTGACCTCTCCTGTAACCAGATCATGCAGGACCTTCTTATCCGCAGCAACTACGATAGCCTCATGGAAGTTCTTTTTCTGTGCAGCAACCATCTCAGGAGTCACACGCTTGATAAGAGCAAGATCTACTTCCAGTTGCTCATGAACTTCTTTGATTGTGTACCCCGCTGCCAACAGCATGGCAATAAGATCAAGCACAGTGTCAGCAGGAACAAAGCGGAACTTGGTAATGCCCTCACACTCCCAGACGTTCTGGGCCAGGGCCACCTCAGTAGCGGTGTCCTGTTCCTTGAGGACCTTCTCCTTCACCAGCTTCTTAGCGAGACGCTTGTTTGAGTTGACCTTCCGGCGCAGACGGACAATAGCAGCATGGCCCTCGGGGTCCACCTCTTTGATTCGTCTCATGATCTGGGTGCGACGGGTGGTGTTGAGGGATATGTAGAGAAAGTAAACTCCTCCCTCAGTCAGGAAACGCTTAGCACTCTTGAGGCTATCCAAGTAACGAACGAAAGCCCTACGACTGTTCCAAGACTTGACGAAGACGGCATGAGGCTTCTTGGGTTTTTTTCTTCCGGCCTTGGTCAAGGAAGAAGAGCCAGTAGGCTTTGTCTTCCTTGTCCCGGCGACAGAGGAACTTGATTTTTTTACCCGAGGCTTTAATAGCTCTTTCAACCCCTGTCCTCCTTGTATGGTGACGACTCTTCTCCTTGAGTTGAATAACAACTCCTGGCTTCAATTCTTTCAACAACTGAGTAAATATCACTTCCCAACGAAGTTGTCGAAGCCTTGGCGTTGAAAGGTGAATGATCGGTCGTTCTTTTTTCTTACCCACAGCATTCTCCAAATGAAATGAGGGCACCCATGGAAGGTACTGCTTACCCCCCGGCCTCGCGGCTACGGGTGGGTGCCCCCATAAAAATTACTTCTTGGTCTTGGGCTGACGCTTCACTCTCTGAGACATGACCTGAACCTTCTTGAGGGGGAAGGGTTGCCCAGCCTTCTGACAGGTCTTAACGAAGCCGCGCTCCTGATAATTGGGCTTCCCAATCTCCACACGGAAGGAATCTGCCGAACCTTTCCGGGCCTTCCCGAAACGAGTGACCTTGACCCGGACCTTCGGTGTCAGGTAAACGATAGCCTGACGCTGGGTAGGATCTACCAGACAAACCTGCATGGCTCTCTTCACGGCCATGAGCTTCTTTGCCCCGTCAAGCTTTGCGGCAGTCACCTTGTCCACGTCAGTCGTCTTTACTTCTTTTACTTTCTCAGTCATCTGCTTCTCCTTTTTCTCCAGTGGTCTCACAATAAGACCAACTCATTTCTTCTTTCCGTTCGTTTCTTTCAAGGCACCCTCCAACTTCTTGGACAAGTGGTACTTTACGGTAGTCTTACCGAGATGCAAGTGCTTGGCGATAGCAGCTTGGCTCCAATCGGGGTGTTTCTTCTTAACAAGACGAACCATTTCACCTGTATCCACCTTCTTTGCGGAAGCTTGCTTCTCGGAAAGCTTCCAATAAGGCTTCTTAAAGTCCCCGGAGTGTTCTAAAAACAGCTCCCGGATCACTTCACCGTGGGATTCAAGCCCGTTTAGCTCTGCATTCTTGGAGAAATGCAGACGGAAACGCTTCAAATCCCCCTTCACAGGGAGCAATTCAAAGCCTGATCGGACCCAATTTGACAGCGTAGAGGTCCCCATTTGCTGGTAGATCCCCTCACGGGGGGACCAATCCACCTTATCTCGGGGCCGGGGACCGTGGGCAACGAGGAGAAGGGCGCAGTTATAGTGCTGCAAGACGTATTCCACAGGACCCTTCCATGACAGGAAGCTTGTCGTGGTGTTCATGTCCACCGAACCCACGTAGGACTGGTAAGGATCTATCACAACCAAGTCCGGTTTGTGGATTTTCACACAGGCATGAAGGAAATCTCCGAACTGACCTTCAGACAATCCTGGCACATGCTTGATAATAAGATTCTTTTGAACGAGGGCAGACTTTGCTTTCACCTGTTCCGTGATGTTGACGACACTCCGTTGAAGAAACTCCTCATCGTTCTCCGCTTGGATCATGAGGACCTTCCTTGGCCCCCGTACCTTCATCCCGAAGCAGGGAACTCCCGCAGCTATACAGATAGCTATCTGTTCAGCCATGATGCTCTTCCCCATCCCGGTAATGGTTCCGGTGAGGAGACAGGAGCCACCTTTCCTGAGAATACCTTCCCCCATAATGTGATTCCGGGGGTCGAGCTTGAATGCTTTGAGGTCCGCGAGTGTGTACGTGGGGAACGACTTGAGCAAGTCGTCCATCGTCGAGGAGACTTGCTCCCGTGAAGTGGATGTCATGCAGTTTTCCTTCCGTCATAGCAGTATTTTTCCTTAGCAGTTTATCCGGGTCTCGTTTATCCGGGATGAAACCTACACCTCGGGGGGTTTACGTGTCAAGCTTGGAAAGTCCCGTGAGGGGGAAATGCCTCGATCTGCTCTAGTTCGATGGATTCTATAGTCCACCCGTAAAAGGCCGAACGTCCGGGGCGGACTAGGTGGACTATACCCCCCCCCTTACGGGGGTAGGGTATTAGTCCGACCCTAGTCCACCCTCTCGGACTACGTTTTTGGACTAGTTCGGACTAAGGGAATCCCCTAGTCCGTCTATAGTCCGATTTTAAGTAGAAAAAGTTACTTTATTCGATTCTATTAGCTTCTGGTATCGAGGTGTGTAGGGGTCCCTCTTCATAAATGCGCGTATGTCCTTTCGGGGGGGTGTTTTGGGTTGTGGGGGGGTAAGTGTTGTGGTTATCGCGTTAGGGTAAGAGGCTTTGTATAGGATAAGTAGTATCATTAAATGATACCATGAATAGTATCACTTCCTGGTATCATAAAGTGTTACGATTTTGAATAAAGTAACACGAAAGAAGTGATGTATGTGCGTGATGTATACATCAAAAAGAGAGTGTCAGATACTCTACCCACTACTCCTCTTGCCCTTGTTAACATGTTAACAAGCTCCACACTAACACCATTGAGCCCCACGTAAATAAGACACAGATAGTTGTTGACACTTTGTGTCATGATATGGTAGTATGTACCATAACATAAGATAAAGTAGAGTCACTTCGGTGACGTGTAGATCTTTGATAACTGAATAGATTGGGAGTGTGCTTGGAGTCTAAAATGAAGACAAGCACAACGAACAAGATTGACGAAACAAGCGAAGCGGACAAGCGACAGCTTGCTGCCAGGGAAGCTCTTGAAGCTTCCGACAGTGCCATTGCTAAGGCCAAAGGGTTGAGTGTCATTGTCGCCCGTATGGTAAAGACAATGGCCGCAGCGGAGAAGACGTACACGAGTCTTCGCGGCGACTACGTGGCAGGGCTGCAGCTCTTCCTGAAGAGGAAGACGCTCAAGAAGGGTACTGTGACGGCAGACCAGCTCAAAGCCTACAATGCGGTTCTGAAGCCGCAACTCCTCAAGTCTGGTAGGAGCGATGGTACGTGTCGTGTGTACTTTACCCGCATTAAAAATGATGAAGGATTCGAGAAGCACGCGAAGAAAAGCGCAGCGGCTATTGCCAAAGCCAAAGCAGCAGCAACGAAGAAAGCGGCGCAACTCGGAGCTGGTGACAACAACCCAGCTCACATTACTTTCGACCTTTCGGGCGAAAGTGAACCCTGGAATGAATCGGTAGTTGATGGTATTGCTTCCCTGGCAAGCAATATCCTCCCGGTTGACGTGGACAAGTTCATTGTCAGTGTTAACAGGGGTCTGAAGAAAGCTAAGATTGCCGCTAAAATGATAGCGGCCTAGTCCGACAGTTCAATAAACCGCAGTAGAAAAGCCACACTCCCAGTCTATCGGTTATCTTTTTTTTTGCCCGTAACCCGTCTTCTTTCCTTTCCCACATTTCCCTTGCTTCCTTCTTCCCTTGTTAACTTGTTAACACTTCCAACTTCACCCCTGTTGATTTCTTCCCTCGCGTAAATGTAAACGCCGATTTCTCTCTTCCCTGGCAGGATAGAAACGCCGAACGAACACCCACGAACACCGAACGAAGCAAGGAAAGAAACGCCGAAATGACACTTCCCCCTCAAAAGAACACTTGACAAGCATGGTACATTATGGTACACTATGGTTGTTGGTGAGAGTAGTTCACTGACACTTCAGCGTCACCGATTCCCCTTGTTAACAAGTTAACAACGTGCGGGTGACGATGTTCTTTTGACATGCGGTTGGTGAATATCTGAACGGTGTCGCAGCACCCAGTAAGACGTTTTTAATGGTAGAGCTATTGGTACGACATTCGATCTCTTGCGTGATAAGGAAACAGATGAGACGTGCGACAGGCTACCCCCATGACCATACTCCATGACCCCCAACGGGCGAGAGTGGTGTCGGGTATTAAAGCCTTAGGTTTATGACCCTGTTTTTGTTTGAGCGTAGGTCCGTGAGTCCATAGCCTGTACGGAACACCATATGGTTGAGCTGAAAGTATGCTCAACAAGGCCCGATGTACATTTGAATTGGTTTAGCATAATCCTTCGGGCCGTTTGTCCTCTCCTCCCAGTGTCCCTCTTGCCACTTGTTAACATGTTAACAAACATGCTTAGTGGATCTTTGAAGCCAATAGCTTCTGGACAATCTCGGAGGAGTTTCCCCTAGTGATGATTGCTAATCACAAGATCACAATGATGGGGAAGGACGGATCAGTGGGGGGAAGTGTCATCATCCTAAAAGACAGGAACATCATGAATCCTAAAAGCATCCTTCGTGGTTTGATTCAGTTTGTCCATGGCAGCTTCCACATCAATCGCAGAACTCCCGTGCCTGAGCCTGAGTTTGTAAGTAAGCTGGTGGTTCCCTTGGGGAACTCTCCTAAGCCCTTCAGGCATCATGGTCATGGGAACAAGAGTATCCCGAACGACTATGATATGATTCGGTACTAGACTTCGACTCATCCCCCTGCTGATCCGTTTAAGTAATAATAAGAGGAGGACTGATGAACGAGAACACGGAAGACCTCAATACCATCGACAAGCTGGAGAAAGCCGGATTCGAGGGGCCGGACGCCTGCCTGATGATCTCGCTGTTCGAGTACGGACTGGCATGGAAGAAGGATGGCGACGAGATCCTGTTCATCTACGGGATCAAGACGGGCGACAAGGGGGACTATATTCGCTTCGACAGACGTATGCTCACCCTTCCATGTAATCCAGAGAAGGAGTGGAACTGGATTGATGACTGGGGGGGAGTAAGTTCGTACATGGGCGCGATCATACTTGCTGCACCGATTGAAGATATTGTTGGCTCACTGCTGCCTTACTACGGATACGAGAACGTGTTCGGATCATCGTATTGGGAAGGGTTCTCGATCCAGGGAGATGATCAGCATGACAACCAACAGGAGGACTGAATGACTCGTAAACGTCCTGTCCCAAACTCCAAGCCTACACAGGTAACACTTGCCTGTGGTTGTGTGTGGATGCCCGAGTACGCACCTACATGTCCCAAGTGCGGCAAGTGTTCTATTCACTGCAGTTGTAGGCGTGATGCAGCAGCAGTCAAACGAGCTAAAGCAGAGGAGAAAGAATGAAGGACATAGACGTAACGATTAAGGCTCTTCATGCCCGGTATGTGAAAACCGGAGAGCCGTGGCTTCTGGATTGTATTAGTGATCTTAGGAAGCAGAGGGCTGAGATAACTGTAAGGAAAAAGAAACTGAGGCTTCTTATTCTCTGCTTTACCACTTGTCTCATACTCATTGTGGAGCTGCTGGTGTTGTGGTTAACTTAATAGTTAAGGAGGGGATAATGGCTAGAGGAATAAACCCGAAGTGGATCAACGATGTGAAAACAGGGGTTGAAAACTACCAGAACAATAACGAGGACGGCATGCAGTTCGAGCGCGTCCTCAATCACAACGCGGCTGCGCAATGGCTGATAAAATACATGACCGGCAAAGGCGTTGCCTTCAAGGTTCTCAACCTCGGAGCAGGAGTGAAGCGCATAACGACAGATACGGATGTGTGCCCCAAGTGCAAGGGTACTGGACGGTGCTGAATAGAGAGGAGGAGGTAGCATGTCCTGTGGATTATGTGGATGCGAAGGCGAGAAGGACGATGTGCGACAACGCGGTAAATGGTGGAGCCCTGATGATGGGTGGAGATTCGCCCCGCTTTGCGCCTACTGCTGGAACCAGGTGAAGAACGATAGGCCGAAACCGGGTGACTACGCCGTGTATAAGAGGGAAGAATACGGTGAAGCTGCCTTTGAGGATGATGCTGAATACGGTGGCGGAGAATGCGCTGATCTGGAGCACGCATGAAACCATGTAAAACTGGCGAGGGATGGGTAGTTGACTCGAAGTGGCTCAAGAAGATGTTTAAGGACAAGGCCGCTGTTGAGCGATATGCCATACACAACATGCCCAACGACTTGAAGAAACTCAGCTTCGGGGTAGGCGTATGGGAAGGACCGGAGTATTTCCGATATAGCTACGGACGCAAGTAAACATGCGAGAGGAGGACTGACATGAAACTTCACTCACCCATCATCATAACACCCCGCCTGCTTCCAGGCGTGAAGATCGGAGATGTGTTCATCTCCATAACCTATGACTCCGACGAGGCGGACGGACGTACCCGCTATCGCTACTACATTGACCCTCTGGGCCCCGAGGAGGGATTAAACGACCTACAGTCAGGGTGTCAGGGCGGAAGCCTTCAGGAGGGGCTAGGGAGCCTCCTGTGCTTCCTATGTGATGCCGGGGACAGGTATGAAATGGGGACGGGCTTTGCCGTCCAGTTTGCACCCAAGATAATGGAGTGGTGCTACGAGAACAGTGACGAGATCAGTATGCTGCAATGTGAGATAGAAGAAACCGAAGAACTGATAAAGGAGGACTGAATCATGTGGACGGTAGAAATAGGCGCTTACTCGCTCAAGGAGAATGAGGTTGGTAAAACGCTGCCGGTTCCGGACGTATCCAGACAGCACGCCGACCCGGTGGACGCACTGCTCGATCTGGAGAGCGCAATAGAGACGTGCGAAGGGCACGAACCCGGATTGGTCATGGGCTGCACGTATGCCATTGTTGCGCCTGACGGGCGGCACCTGGCGCTGAACGTAGTGTATCGAGAGGTGTTCGGACACGACCATATAAGCGTAGACGGCCAGGAGGATCGGTATCCAGAATTGCGAAAGGCAGAGCGAAAAAAGGAGACCACATGAACTACTACGAACGTGAACAATGGATAAGCAACAATGAGGGCCTGTATAACTGGGCTCTCAGTATGGGGGTGAAGATATGAGCGATGCTCGGGAGAAGCTGACTCCTGTGTATGTCGTACAGATATTCATGCACGTTACCGGAACAGGGTTCTACCACAATGAAAAGAAGGACCGCCATGGAATATACCAACCCACGCCAATGTCTGCAGTAGCGGCCAGAAATGTTGTAGCAAAATACGAGAAGGAGAAGCGCGGTGCAAGGGCGTATCAATACGGATGGAAAGAACGCGGATACAGAAGCGGAGAAACCATGTGTACCGAGCTATCCAGGAACAAACATTGGGAACGATGGACTCTTACCTGTGGTGGTTGATTAGAAATATAACGAGGAGGATGAGTAATGAGATTAGCACTTGAAATAGACATGGACAACGACGCCTTCGGAGATGATGAAGGTGGAAGCGGTACGGAAGCGGCGAGGATTTTGCAGAAGCTCACAGTGGGCTGGAAGGGAACTCCGCTGGAAGTAGGTGACGAGTGGACACTGATGGACTACAACGGCAACCGCGTGGGTCGGGCGAGGGTGTTTGAGAACTAAGGAGGACGAGTGAGAACTCATACAATTCACATATCAGGCAGAAAACTCCTCTTCCTCTATCTCAAGGCTCGGCGCCTTGGGTGGGTCACGGCATGGACCGGAGAGGGTGTCATCTGCATGACGAAGGGAGGAAAATGATTAGAGCAAGCAATATTATGAAGAAGCGGTTTGCTCATGAGTATGCGGGACGGCCCTGCACGCTTAATGGTAAGGCAGCAAGGGTGACGGGCAGGCTGAATGCGTTTGCCACTGTTGCGCAAATACCAGAAGGAGAAAGCGCGGAGTTCTCGTGGATAACGGTAGATAGGGTTATGCAATATAAGGATGGCACATTCAGGTGCTAAAGAAATAAATGAAAGACACAGCAATACACAATCAGATTATCAGCAAGAAATCTACGCTTCCCATCCTGATGAATGCGATAGCAGAGGGCGGCATTATGCGCAGCACGAATCTGGACGTACAGATCCAGACCGAGACAGACCTCGCGGACGGGCTGTACAGATTGGTCGGAGGCAAGTGGCTTCCGTCCAACCCCGAACTCGAGGTTGTCGAGTTCCCTCCTGCGATAAAGCCAGACGGCAAGGAGATCACATTCGCATTGGACAGGGTGGCAGCCAAGAGGCTGATAGCCTGCTCGTCGGAGGACGAGACTCGCTACGTGCTGAATGGTGTGCTGTTCAGAGTACACGAGGGCGGCATCACGCTTGTCTCCACTGATGGACGCAGGTTGACAGTGTGTGAGTGGGAGACATCCAAGGTGCCGAAGTCTGTATTCGGAGACTACATCATCCCGAACTACGGGAAGAAGAATAAGCACCCGCTCAGCATGCTGATGAAGGACAAGAAGCGCGACGAGATAGTAATGCAGACGGGCAAGGAGTACGTCAGCTTCAGCAACGGCGAGCAGACCATTACGACGAGGGTTGTCCAGGGAACATACCCAAACTACAAGCAGGTCGTGCCGGGAGAAGATGAGGGCATGTTCTATGTGGACCAGGCAGTAATGATGGCCGCACTGAAAGAGCTTGAGCCATACACTGCCGATCTGGACCTCATCAAGATCAACCTCAAATTCGACAGCATCATGCTGCATGCAGAAGATCCCAGCCAAGCGCTGGAGCATGAGGTCGTGGTGCCTGCCAAGCACATCAGGAAGCCCGAGAAGGAGGTCAGGTCCATAGCGCTCAGTGTTGTATACCTCATCGACTCCTTCGCCCAGGAAGAGGGCGTGGTCTACGTTGGGTACATAGACGAGCTGTCGCCGATCTGTATTGGCACACAGTTGGAGAAGAAGCACGGACAAGACCGAATCAAGCGCACTGATGTCACGGTGCAGATGCCTATGAGAATGACATAAGGAGGACACATGAAGAGCATAGACGAAAGGCTGCTGGAAGCGTCCGAGTTGGTGATTGGTATAGCCGATGACTGCCAGCAATCAGAAAATGAGAATGAGATCAGGGCATTGGCCATAGAACTTTGGATACTCACGGATGAAGGGAAGTCCGAGGCTGGATTATGAAGGTGCTCGTGGCCTGCGAGTATAGCGCCGTGGTTCGTGACGCCTTCAGGGCAAGGGGGCATGACGCATGGTCATGTGATCTTCTGCCCTGCGCCGGTAATCCTGCATGGCACATACAGGGAGATGTGCTGGATATTCTGGACTGGTTCTGGGTCCCGAAGGGTATGCCGGGAGAAGGGCGCGGATGGAAGTGGGACCTGATGATAGCCCATCCTCCGTGTACATACTTGACCGTGTCGGCCAACCACTGGCTAAAGGATCAGCCGCCACGCCCAGACCGCCCTGCTCCTGGCAATCACGGCAATCCTGCTGGCCCTGACGTGGTACGTGGCCGGCTTGATGCTGGCGCCTAACGCGTTACGGGTAACGGATCAACAACAGGGAGAGACAACGAAGGAGGGCATGCAGAGCAACGTAAACACCATCGGGCGGGACGGCGCCGATTCTAACGCTACGACATCCAAGCAACGCCGTCCCGCCCCCATTTTGGCGGGCAATGAGAAGGGAGAACGATGAAGGCTTCATGCTACGAGCGAATGATTGCGGACGCGAAAAACGAGATAGGGGCACTCGTATTGACGAAGCTGGGCGGTACGGCACGCGCCGCAGTACGCGCCGCCAATCGGGTTGGCCGGAACATTCGGCGCGAGTGCGACGGATTGAACGCGCTTGTGGAATCGGCGCAGTGCGGCGAGGGGGAATTATGACCGAGACATATAAGACCGGCGACCAGGTGACGATCAACAAGGGGGCGCGGTGTGCGATTATGAACAGTTTGCCGCGACCGCGCATTACGCGGGCTGTCAGTGCTGGCTACGCGGGCGGGCCTCCGTGGCGCGTGATAATGAATACACTTGACTCGCTGACCCTGAACCGTACCGGAAATATTACCGACATCCTTGTCCACGCCGACGACGTGACCCGCTACCCGCCAAGGATAAGGAGGACCCGCTGAGCATTGGTCTGAGAGCACTCAATAGCGAAGTGGACTGCCGTATAGAACACGGGGCGGAGAGTGGCGGTCATCTCGAATACGTGAGGGATAGATTAGATATGATCCTGGGACAGGGAGGTGGGAGATGAGTGAATCATGGGAAAGGCTGAACGAAAAAACGGGACTAATTGTGGGAATTGATGCAAATGGGGATCGTACCACGCGACGGCCCTCGGAACATGAGAAGCGCTATATGCCACGATGGGGCCGGAACGAGAACGAGAGCCTGGCCGATGAAGAAGATTGGACATCATAGCTGGTGAGCTGTAGGATCAACGACATGAAAACAATACCGTATTTTACCGGGTGTCTGGTTCTCCAACCACTGCCTAATGGTAAGGACTGGAAGCTGATGGAAACCTTTGGCTTCATGACCGAGGAAGGTAAACATGTTGTTGTTCCTGAAAACTACATAGTGGACGGGGCTTCCATCCCTCGTCCCTTCTGGCGGTTGATCGGTAGTCCCATGACGGGGAAGTATCGACGTGCCTCTGTGGTCCACGACTACCTGTGCCGGGAGAACACCACTCCCCGTGCATGGACAGACAAGGTGTTCCTGTCTGCCATGAAGGTTGATGGTGTCCCCTTATGGAAACGCCGAGCCATGTACTGGGCTGTCCGTGCTGCCTCATTCTTTTCTTGAAGTCATAGCTTGTTAACAAGTTAACACCGGAGAAACTGCATGATCATCACTCCACTTCAACGTCACCAAACTGCCGCCTTGCAGGGGTTGGCTCGTAAGGAACAGTGTGCCTTGTTCATGTTCCTCGGGTCAGGCAAGTCCCTTGTAGCCTTGGCTCAAGCTGAGAAGCTGGGGGCCAAGAGGATCTTGATTACCTCGGATAAGAACAACGTGGTTAACACATGGCCTGATCAGGTGTACAGGCATACAGATTTCAATGTGGAGGTACGTCCCAAGCTTTCATGGTTCAACGCTGCTACCTTCGGTGATCACTTCCTCAATGGTGTTCAGTGTGTGTGCGTGAACTATGAGATGTTGTCTTCCCGATGGAAGGAATACGGAGCTGTCAAGTGGGACATGTGGATAGGTGATGAGTCCTCTGAGTTCAAGGATCAACGTACCCGGAAGCACCAGCGTCTCAAGTACGTGACCCGGAACATACCGTACAAGGTGATCCTCAACGGCAAGGCCATGACCGAGAGGTTGGAGGATCTGTATGGACAGTTCGCCGTACTTTGTGGAGACGACAACCCCTTGGGCCACACCCTCTCTCAGTTTAGGACACGGTACATGCGTCCTGATCCTATGGGATACAAGTGGATACCCAAGCGGTCAGCTTACACCCGTGTTCAGAAGGCCGTGAAGGACGTGAGCTATTGGCAGGAGGATGATGGCTCCGTGAAAATGCCCGAGTCCGAGTACTACCGTGTTGAAGTGGACATGACCAAGGAACAAAGGAGACTAGACGATGAACTGCAAATCCAATTCGCGGCCAGCTTTAAGGGAGACAAAATCGAAACTGACTTCGCTGCTGTCGTCTTTACTAAACGAGTACAGTTATGCGGAGGGATTTTCAGGGGAGACACCCCATCACCTGTACCTACAGAGAAACTCGACGTTCTCCGACGACTCATTCAGGATAATCGGGACAGTCAAATCGTCGTGTGGCATACATACATACCCGAAACCTCCCTGCTCTCGGAACACCTCAAGCGGTGGAAAATACCGCATCGAATTGTTGACTCACCCGAAGCAGTTGCGTCCCTCGGTGATTCTCATACGTGGACCAGAGGAAGCCGTGTATGTCTTATCAGAACGTCCCTCTGCCGGGGCCTTAATCAACTGGTTGGTGCGGATCTGGCAGTCTATTGGTCAAACCCTTTCTCTTATGCACGTAGGGCGCAGAGTGAGGGGAGAACACGAAGGCTGACTTCAACTGTGGATGTAACGAGATACGTGGACCTGACAACCAAGGGAGGTGCAGATGAGATAGTATACCACATGCTAAGAGGAAAGAAGAGTATGTCCTTGACTATGGATGCTCTTCGGTCTATCCTCACCGGATCGTTTGTAAGGGCAGAAGGGGGGTGATTAAGTGAAGGCAACCTTCACGATGTATGTGTTAAGGGAACACCGTGAATTCTTCGAGAACGAATTGAAACCGTTCTGTGAAGCGAACAACGTGTCTCTACCTCGTTTGATCATGGCGTGTTTGATTGCGTCATGGCCAACCATCAAGAAGGAACTACCAAGGAAAAGGAAGTTCCAGCTCAACGGACAGACAGTAATGCCATAAGGAGGAACTATGACTAGAACACCAGTAAAAGAAAAAGAACCGGGAGTATTTGAGGTAACTCACTCTCGGCTTTCTACGTTTTGGGACTGCTCCATGAAGGAGTACTTCCAGTATCGAGCGAAGGGAGTGGGGGTTGTATCAGCAATGCCTTATGATCCCTTCATCGAAGGAGAACTGGGTCACTACGCACTCATGTACTTCCACAGGTCAGGCCGTATGCTCCGTGCGAACATGCTGGCCCGAGTTGAGAAAATCTTGGATCGCTTCAGGCCCTTGGAACCGGAGACGGATGACCGGATCAGAACCAAGCTGGCCGCTATGGTAGGGGCTACTCAAGGTTACAAGATGCGATACGCCGGGGACTCTGATCGGTATGAAACCATACTGAGTGAAGAGCCGTTTGAGTTTGACCTCGGTGGGGTCAAGGTCCGGGGTAAGTTGGATTGGTTGGCCTTCGACAAGAAGGAAAAGAAGACAGTTTTGTGGGAACACAAGTTCCTGTCCTCCGTCAACGCTTCCAATTACACCGTGCTCCCCATGGATGATCAGGGTCTCATCTATTGTGAGGGGGTGAAGGCTCTTACCGGGAAGTACCCGGACCTGAAGGCGTGGAACTTTATCATCAAGAGTCAGCTCCGGCGCAAGAAGGACAAGATGGGTGGGAAGGAAAGCTTCCTTGCCTTTGAAGCCCGTGTTCAACAGGCATACATAGAGAAACCGGAGAGGTTCTTCCGGCCTCCCCCTCTACGTGTGGAAACAGGTATGGTGAAGACCCTGAAGGAACAGCTCCTTCCTACCATCGAGCGTATGACGACAGAGGAACCCCGTATGGAGTTCAACTGTCTTGGCATGTACGGACAGCCCTGCTTGTTCGTTCAGGCTTGCACAGCCAAGCTTCAGGGACACAAGGACGGTTGGGATGCTCCTGAATGTCATGGGATGTACAAGATCAAACAAGCCTTGCATCCTGAGTTAGAGAGGGACACGACAGAAGAACCTGAGAAGGGGGGAAAGAAAAATGGCAAGAAAGCCTAAAGCTAAGACAGAAAAGGTTAGGACACCAGACACAGGACCAGGGGGTGTACCCATCGTGGTGATGCCCGAGTCCTTTGACTTCCTGACCTCCGTGCAGTTGTGGCAGGGATCACCGAAGACCGGGAAGACTTCAACAGCAGCAGCTTTACGTGGGGCTGCTGAGGAGTTGGGGATTGATGGGATCAAACCCTTCTTCCTGTTGTTTGAACCGGGATCAGGGGGTGTGACCTGCGAAGCAACCAGTGAGGTGTGTGATTGCGGGAAGGACAAAAACTGCCCGGAGTGTGGTGGTCTGGGGATCAAGCGTAAGATCCTCTCCACGTTACCGGAGATGGAAGAGTGGTTTGACTGGGCCGCCAAGTCTGATCGTAATCCCATCATCATCGACACGGGAGATGCTATGTATCAAGCGGTGTCTGATGCAGTTTGTGTAGCTATGGGAATCACGAACCCCACACAAGCTGATCACGGTATCGCTTGGGTTAACATCTTCGATGAGATGCGTTCCAAGCTCTCTATCCTAACGGGAGCAGGGAAGAGTGTCATCATCATTATGCATGTGTACATGCAGGAAAGGAGATTGAAGGGAGGAGCTACAATTCAGACAGCTACGTTCAACGTGTCGGGTAAGACTCGACCGTACTTGGCTGGGTTGGCAAACCAGATCCTCCACTTTGATGTGGTGCCTGAAGGTGATGAGGATAAGCACATCATCATAACACATCCTACAGCCGGTATTGAAGCTGGGGACCATTGGGGTATCATGCCCGAGGAACTGGATCGGGGTGACTCCCCGGAGGAAGGAGCCAAGGCTATACTGAAGTGTTTCTACGAGGTGGAATGAAACTCTTCATCATGTTGATTCTGTGTCTGCTGTTGACACTCGCACATCATTGTTACGCAAGGAGAAATTAGGATGAATAAGGAACTTCAAGCCGCACGTCGAAGCTTTAAGGGTCAGAAGGCAGCGGTGCCTCAGACCACGTTTGACAACTCCCCGTTTCCCGAGGGGTTGTATGTCCTGACCGTTGTGGAATCTGCTGTCAAGTCCTCGGTGGACAAGAACAGCGGAGCTGCTCGGCCCAAGCACTACATGAGGCTTCAGGTGTTGGAGGGGGACGAGAAGGGACGGAGTGCCTTTCCCTTCGGCCCGTGGCTGGATGAACCGGATGGCATTGTGTCATCGGCTCAGAACGTCATGGCCATTAAGGGGGACGTGGTTCCCGGAACTCAGGACAGTGAGGGGAACTTCGTTATCTCCCTCGATGCTTTCTTGGATGAAGCGGAGAGCTTTGCAGCTTCCCTCATCGGAGAGGTGGTTGAGGCACGGTGTGTTAATCGTAAGCCTCGGGCTGACGGCAAGCACCTCAACCCCCGCACAGGTGAACCATGGCAGAGCTGGTACATCAACCGGGGTCTGGGTGATGACGCCAAGGCCAAGAAGGGTGCCGCCACGGATAAGAAAACCGTGGACAAGCCAGCTTCGGGCAGCATGGCTATGGGTGCCACGAAGAAGACGGCAAAGAAGAAGGTGCCGTCAAAGAAGAAAGTAGTTCAGAAGAAGAAGGTAGTCCGTAAGAAGAAGTAAGTACTACTTCTCATTGAAAGGTCAGAGGGGGGTCGGCTATCCGGCCCCCCTTCTTTGTTAACAAGTTAACAAGGGTGAAGAGGTAAGAGATGAATACGAAACTGATTCAGGAGTTACAAGGAGCAAAACGATCACACGAAGACGAATGCGAGAAGTGCAATAGCCTTGGAAGATACTCACAAGCACGATACCACAAAGACCGTGCCTTCTCGCTAAAATGTGAGATTGCAGACCTGATCGAACAATCTGCATGATTGGAAAGGTCGGTAAAGGATGAAGATATACATCACGTTCGGACAGGACCACGCACATCATGTGAATGGTGTGACCTTTAACAAGGATTCTGTAGCAGAGATTGAGTGTAAGGATCATTATCATGGTCGGGAGATAGCTTTTGAACTTTTTGGGGATAAGTTCTGCACTAGTTATGACAACACAAATCCAACAGATGTGGACTATGATCCTCGGAAGGTATTTCCTGCTAACTAATTGACTAACCGGAGCAAACAATGGGGAGCAACCCCCCAACCCCCGCCCGTGGGGTTAAACGCGGGCAAAACGCGGCAGAATGGAGAATGACCATGAAAACCACAGTAAACGGCAAACGGTACAACTCGGACACGTGCGAGGATCTCGGGGCCTATGATCACCACAGTAACGGCAACTACAGCGGCACAACACATCTGTTGCGAGCCAAAAACGGCGTGTACCTGGTTCACACTAACAGTAACGGGCAGGACTGTTACCTGAGCGACGATCTGCACGTTATTGAGGGATGCGAGCTGGACGAGATGGTCGATAGCATCCATCCCGCCGAACGGGAGCAGGAGGCGCGATTGACCGCACTCGGATTGATCGAGGTTGTGTAGCATGGACAGGGGATCAACAACAGCAACACTAACGAGGAGTGAGACCATGAGAATAGTAATTGCAGAGGCGGGCATGGAGTACGGGATAGCGTCTGACACTCCTATCCGCACGCCGGAAGATGCGGCCAATCAAGGCAAGCCGTTTGCCTATGAGGTGACTGAGCAATTTGCTGTGCTGATACTGAACTCTAAGAACGGGATGATTGCTAGTGAGATAATCACAAGCGGTATTTTGGACGCCTCTCTTATGCATCCGCGTGAAGTCTTCCGCGCTGCCATAACTCGGGGCGGGGCGGCTATCGTGCTCATACATAATCATCCGTCCGGAGATCCTACACCCTCAGCTGAGGATGTGCGAATTACTCGTCAACTCGTCACGGCGGGCAAGATCCTAGATATCAAGGTTTTGGATCACATTATTATTGCCCCGTCTGGCAATGGGGCAATCAAGCATCTAAGCATGCGCGAAGCGGGTCTGATCACAATTTAACCCCCAACCCCCGCCCGTGGGGTTAAATAAAGGAGAAAACTGCATGAAGATCAAAGACCCGATGACGGCAATCATCGAGAGCCGTCTTGATATCCCGAGCATCATTGGGACATACTTCCCTGAGTGGATGGATATAGCACAGAGCGTGATGTGTCCCTTCCATGAAGACACGAAGCCTTCCCTTCATATAGACCCATCTGGTAAGGGGTACTGTCATGGGTGCCATGCTGCCTTCAGGGATATCGTGCATCTAGTATCCCTGATGGAGGGGTGCTCTCAGGAAGACGCCAAGCACCGGCTGTATAGCATGGTGGTGGATGTTGTACCTGAAGCACAGGTCCAAGCCTATGTGAAGTACTTCAAGAAGAAGGCTCTCGATTATTTGAGGGGTAGGAACATCTCTGATGACATCATAGACAAGTTCAAGCTGGGACAGGAACCTCAGTCCGATCGAATAACCATACCGATCTACGATCAGTTTGGTTTCTGCGTTAACATCAGGCGTATGGGTTGGCTCAAGGAACACCGGACCAAGGCTCTTAACATCAAGGGGAAAGGAGCTGTCCGATTGTTCCCCGAGAAGAACCTTATCATGGAACGTAGGATTGTCCTCGTTGAAGGGGAGTTTGACTGTCTCGTTGGACGTGCTCTGGGCCTACCTACCGTGACATGGACAGGAGGGGCAAGTAACTGGAACGATGAGTACACTCACCTGTTTACAGGTAAAGCCGTGTGGCTACTGTATGACAATGATAGGGCAGGACGTGAGGGGATGGAGCAAGCCCGAGAAAAGCTGGCTCCTTTCACTCCACACATTTTCCAACCAGAACCCCCATTGGGTAAGAGGTATAAGGATCTTACTGATTGGTCTTATCAGAATAAGACTTTCATCTTCGATTTGAAGATGGCTATCAGGCTCCATCGGTTCCCGAGGTACGAGAAACAAGTCAAAGTATGCCCGTGTTGTGGGCAGGAGATAAGGAGGATGAGGTGAAGATTACAGTTGTTACTACAGAGAAGAAACTTACGAAGGCAATACTTCTTCAAATGCCCTTAGCTTCATTACGGGTATTAGAGTGTTGTGACCCTCTTGGGTGGATTCAGTTGCCTCATGGTCGAATCCTGTTGTTTGAACTTAATGGGGAATATTACACACAGTCTATAGGTTGGTACTTGTCTTCAGATCCTAATTCGGCAAGAGCTTACAAGAGGGTTGTTAAACCTAGAGGCACACGTACTAAAGTGTTCAATTCAGTAAAAGAAGTACAGTATTGGTGGAGGACATATAAGAAATGTTTGGATAAGGCTAAACACCTCTACATCTAGGAAGGAGGATGAGATGAACTGTACAAATAAACTATGTTCACTTCAGTACACATGCCAGCACCCATGTATCATGGGAGTGGGAGATCCTCATGCTGATCTCATATTGATCGGTGAAGCTCCCGGTATGAACGAAGACATGAGGGGAAGGCCCTTCGTTGGTGAAGCAGGGAAGCTGCTTAATCACATCTTGTACAAGCTGGGATTGGATAGGGAAAGCATCTACCTCACCAACGTCATCAAGTGTCGGCCTCCGAGGAACACGCTACCAAAGAGGGAAGAACTGAGTACGATCTGGGAAGCCTGTTGGCCCTTGCTGGAACAGGAGCTTCAGGAGGTAGATCCCAAGGTGGTGGTACTCATGGGAGCTACAGCACTCAACCTCGTCTCAGGTGTGTTTGCTCCCCGGTTGACGAAGATGGAGTCCATGGAGATTGACACCGTGTACGAGGGGGCCAAGACCATTGTGGCTTTCCATCCGGCTTACGTGCTGCGTTCCCCCTCAAAGGAAGCGAACCTTGGACGTGCCTTGTTCAAGGCAGCACGGATAGCTGGGCTGAAACCGAAACCGAAGGGACTGGAAGCTGGACTTTATGAATATGAAATTAGAAGTTAAGTGGTTAGTCGGTGGTGAAAACTTTGATACTGGAGTGTTTTCATTACCAGACGGTACTTTAATAGCCAAGGAATGTGAGTCCAATGGGATTCAGTGTAGTTACAAACGGACGTTCAGGATTTTGAAGAAAGGAGAACAGTCCTTACCTCATGTTGAAGGTGGTCGTTTAACAGCAGCTTTTTGTAAAGACCTTCACCAAGTTATTGAAGACTTAAAGAACAGGTGATGATTATTAAGAGTGGAGGAAAGTAATGCGTAAGAATATCTGGTTTACGTTCGACTTTGAAACATCCGATCAGAACAAGTACACATGTACCATCGACAGGGTGTGTGTAGCTCAGTTCAACATTGAGACAGGGAAGATTGAAAAGGAATGGGACTTCAGTTATAGGGAGGGGGGAGTATCTAGGACTACGGTGTTAACTTACATCATGTCCCTCCCCAACACCAAGGTTGCTCACAATGCTGACTTCGACTTGTACATCATGGAGTACCGGCTCAAGATCCCCGTGAAGGGGGAGGTCCATGACACGTACATGATGGCGAAGCATTATCACAATGCACTCACGGCCTATGACCTCAAGACCTTGGCATGGCTGATACTGGGTGACGTGTACCTGCCTCTCCTGAAGTTGAGGGAGTGGTTTCACAAACAGCGTATGAAGGGGGAAGACGACCTCGACTTCAACATGACACTACCCCCGGACAAACTGGTTCATGACTACTGCACCCATGACAACCGGATGACAGCGGGGTTGGCTCACTGGTTCTATCCCAAGATCGTGGATAACTATGCTTACTCCATGGACACACAGTTCATCAGGTTCAACATGGAGATGGAAGCTGTCGGGATCACGGTGGATGAACCGTACTTCAAGGATCTCATCCGAAGGGGAGCACGGCGAATCAAGCGTAACACCAAACAAGCTTCTAAGGAAATGCAGTTGGATGGTAAGCGCAAACCTACGGGCAATGCTCTCCGGGAACGCTTGGCTAATCATGGAGAGGTGAGGAAGACCAAGACAGGAATGATCAAGGCCGATGACACTGTGCTCCGGGACTATAAGGATGATGCTGCCATACGTGCCGTGTCCCGAATCAGGACGGATACGAAGCTACTCAATACCTATGCCGTGAACATCCTTGACGTGTCGAAGGACTATGGGTTCTTTCACCCGAGCCTTCGCCAGTCGGCGGCGATCACTCGACGCTACCGATCATGGGATTTCTACGGGGACAACGGGTTGGTGAGGAAGGGGAACATTCAGAACTTCCCCAGAGGAGAAGGTATCCGAACAGGGATCATTGTTCCTCCCGGCTATGGGTTCGTGAAGCTTGACCTTGCCAGCATCGAGGCTCGGATGTTCTCATCCTTCATTGAGCTTCTCATGGGGGAAAGCACCTTCGCGGACATGTACCGTAAAGATCCCTTCTTCAGTCCATACCTCTACGTAATCGAGGCATGTACAAATGAGGGGAAGGTGAGTAAGTCCCATCCTCTCTACATGCCGTACAAGCATGGAACCTTGGGGAGGTTGTACGGATCTTCACCTCGCCGGTTCTCCATTCAGTTAAGGGATGACTTTGAGCTGGACTACAGTGAAGATGAATGTTCTGAGATCTACAAGAACATTGACAAGAGTTGTCCCTTCATCCGTGAGTTCCAGAACTTCATGACGGCACTCATCCGGCAGAAGGGGTGTGTCTTTGATCCCTTCGGTGCCGTGTACTACGTCCCCAGCTCAGAGGCTTACAAGGCCGTGGCCTACCTTTGCCAGGGAGCAGCAGGGAACGTGCTGAAGTGGTGGGGGTTAGCTTTTCAACCCCTCATGGAAAAGACAGAAGATTATGTTTTCTCTTGTTGTCATGACGAGTTTGACTGTGCAATAAAGAAGGATCGGGGATTCAAGAAGAGGATTAAACAGTATACCTCGGGAGTGTTGGATAAGTTGGATATCTTCGATATTCCAATTATCTCGGATGCAACATGGGGGGCTAACTGGAGTGACTGTGGCAACTAAAACAAAGTTGGGAAGCAGCCAACTGGGCAGAAGCAGGAGACTGAGAGACTGGGAGGATCTCACAACCGAGGCACACGGGCCTTACGGGGTCTATCTGGTACGATTGGACAGGTGGATCTGGTTCAGAGGCCATACAGAGCGTTTTCTCAGAGGTGAGAAAACCAGTGTTTGTTAACAAGTTAACAAGGAGGAAGCATGAATCTGACAGTGCGGGAACTGATCGAGAAGCTGCAACAGATCGCAGATCAAGGAGGGGAAAACGATAGGGTAGTGACCAATAGGGTTCTCAGTCCTAGCGTTGACCCAAAGAGAGAGAACATTGGTGAAGTCAGGTGGGATCGGTCATCTACGTCAAGAGCTGTTTACATCAACTAAAGGGAGTTATGATTACAACAACGAAACTGCTGTCACTTGATCCAGCCACTCACATCACAGGGTACGCTCTTCATTCCCAGTGTGCGAAGCAGGGGGATATGTTGGGCTTCCGCTTAGATAAGTACGGGTTGATCAAGGCCAAGACAATCAAGAAGGCAGATTTGAGTGGGAATGATCTCAAAGATACCAACATGAGGTGCCTTGACATTAACAGTCAGATCAGGAACTTCATCATGGTGGAGCTGCCTACTGAGATGGTGTTGGAGTATCCAGCCTTCCAAGGAGGGCCAAGAGGTAACAGTGCGGCCCGAGCAGGAGACACACTGAAGCTGGCCTTCCTCTGCGGGAAGATCGTCACGGGATGGGAACTGTACATGGCAGAGGTTTACAAAAAGTCCACACTTCGGATCATGCTGCCTATGCCAGTCCTACTCACCCCTCAACAATGGAAGGGCCAATGCCCCAAGACAGTGACGCAACAAAGGTGTGAAGATCTCTACGGTGTCACGCTCAAGAAGAAGGAGGATGATAACTTCATTGACGCCATCATGATCGGACACTTCTGGATTTTGAAGAACGGACACTTGATCTCAATGACAACGAAGAAGAGTGAACGGCAAGATCTGGTCAGTCCCAAGGACTCTTAAAAGAATCGAGGAGATCATCAACAGCACTTCCAACCTTACGATCCGCTTTCTTCTGATCCTCAGAAGAGACACCAATAGCCCTAGCCGTTAGGGATTCAGCTCCCCCTGTTACCAGCTTCATGAAGAGGTTTATGAAGCCGGTCAGGGGGCCTACCCCCGCCAGCTCATCAGGCATAGGTCCTACAGCGATCCAGTTGTAAGCATACTTGTAACCCACTTGGTACAGGATAGTCATGATAGCCAGTTGGGAAGCCAACATCTGTGTGGACCTCCACATCAGGGAACCTCCATGACCTGACATCCACTGTTCCATCCCCTGTCCGTAGGTCTTGGACATGAAGCTGATATCATTAGCAGCCCATGAGGTGAACATCAGGATACTACGCCATAGGGCATTACGGAGGTAGCCGGGAGTACCACCGGGACCGTATCTCCACTGGGAGAAGTTCACGTTGTACTGCAACCACAAACGCTTGGCATCTTCAGCCTTCCCTGACTTCAACCGTTCCAAGACCTCCAAGGCTATGGGCTTGGATACCACTCCGTTGAAGATCTTCTTATCCCCATGCTTCATCACTTCCTTCTCACTCACACGGGAATCCGTTTCACCCCGGAACAACCGATCAAGAACAACGGTGTCCGAGATCCCTTCCTTCAAAGTCCCACTCCCATCAATCAAGGATTCCAATCGTCTCCATGCCACAAGACCTGCTGAAGCTGACGCATAGACATTCAACATATCGGAAGCACGGTACAGACTCAGGAGACCACGGATAGCCGTGGTGTACTTTCCCTTGAACCCGAGGTGAGGAGACTCCCACATGATGAACTCAGGCCGCACGTTGTACTGATGGAGTTCCTTGAGAGTCTCCGGGTTGGCCAGCTCGACCAGACCCATTTCAAAGGTGTCTCGTCCCGTGAGGATTTGGGCATGGGGCATCTGGGATGTGACGTTCTTGACCGGGGCCGTGAGGTTGAAGGGGATACCCAGTGTCATCCCGTACATAAGGGACATGCCCATGTTGAGTGCATCTGCCGCTGTTGCTTGCTGGTTATCATCCACTTCCCGGAACAGAGAAGATATGAGGGGAGACTTCTCTCTCATGTTGTTGAACATCTTGGCGAACATGTTCCCCATGGACATGATGTTAACCTTCTGCAGGGCCATGGTGCCTTGATCAGGAACTCCCATCATGGATTCAAGGTAGTTCCCCAGTATGATGTTGACGGTTTTCCTGTCGATGTTACTCAGGTTGGCATCGTTGGCTTGTGCGAGCATCTCCGAGACAGCAGGAACCATGTGTCCGAAGATTATCTTACGAACAGCCTTCCTCATGTAGATGTCCATGAGTTCCCGTGAGTCCGTGATCCTTCCCAAGTCTTGAATGAACTCGTTGTCAATGGCACGGGCAAAACGCATAAAGGGATTTGCAGCACCGGGGATCGGGAGCTTCTTTTCCTTCAACCCTGCCAGAGTATCCGTGATGTCCACCAACTGTTCGACTTCCGTATCATTCAGCTTCTTGAGATCTTCCCTCTTATTCCTGTTCTCGTTGATCCACTGTTCAAACGTCATGCTCTGTGAGTTCTTGGCATACACCCGGATGATGGGAACGTACTTGGCAAGGTACTGTCGAGGATCAACAGCTCCATTGGCCACGAACCAATCATACATCTTCCTGTCATTCCGAGCCAAGAACTCAGCATGAGCCAAGATCTCATGGGACTTGAGTTTTGATCCTGACTGAATCACTCGATTGATGAAGGCTTCGTTGGTCTTGCCCACACCGAGTTGGGAAGCGAGGGCTGATTGGTTCTTGGTGTCCACACTGAGGAAGTGAACCAACTCGGCCATCTTCTTACCCACCATACCGTACCGAAGATCCTTGGGGATCTGACGCCAGTAGTAATTTCGCGCCAAGGACAAGGTACGAAGCGCACCCTGTTCCATCTTGTGTCCAGTGAACAGGGCATCGTCCATCCCGGTAAGACGAAGGTTCAGACGTTGGGACAGGGATTCCAACGCAGGGACCATGGCAGAGAACCTCAAGAGCCAAGGAATGTTTGTTCTCTTGGAGTCCGGGTTATCATCCGTCAGGACTTGCGTGACATTAAGAGCACCAATGTCCCCAATAGGAATGGGCTTGAGATGTGTGGTCGCATCAATCGTCACCCGGAGATTAGCCAGCATATCCTGTGCCTCGGCTGTCTTGGCTGTACCACGAAGCAACCCCTCAAGTTCTTTCACGTAAGCTTGGTACTGAGGCCGGGACAGAACCTCTGTCAGGTTGTCCTGCTTCCCAATACTGGTAGTATCATCCTGCACCAAGAACTTGGCGATCTGTTCCCCTACAGCAAGAGTAAGAGCCTTTGTTTTCACCGTCCTGATAGCTTCGGACTGTTGATCAACAGGAACGAACAGAGGATTATTGGGGAGAGGCTTCGGAGCCTTCGGGTTCTCTTCGATATTGACGAGGGCAGCATCCATGTCTGTCTCGGAGATCCCCAGTTCCCTGCCTTCCTTCAACAACTGGTTCTTGGTCCCCTTGCCTTTTCTGGCCATAACGGTTTGGAGCTTCTTGAACCATTGGGCCTCATTTGAGGGGGTAGCACTTGTCAGACTCCGTAAGGTCTGGTAGACTTTCTGCCCGTACTTCTTCTCCCCCTGCATGGCAGGGTTGATAGTTGGGGGGACAACTTCCACACCTGTCAGGGGAAGCATCTGTCCCTTCTTGTAGGGCTTGCCATTGAAGGTCATGTCCTCTTTCGCTGTGGGAGAAGGACGTTGTACAACACGGACACCTTCCTTAATCAATCCTGCTGCTGCCTTGACTTCTCCCTGTAACTGCTGGGCTGACTTGAATCCTTTCCCTGCCCCCAGGGACACGTTGATACCAAGGGCCGTGGCAATAGGAGTCAATTCCTCTACGGTCCTGAAGTTGTCCAAGCGATTCAGGACTTCGGTTTGAGTGAGAGGACGTGCTGCTTCCCTCTGGGTCTGGGCTGTACCCAGTGCCTTACCACTCGGAGCATCAGGAAGTTCCTGTCCTACGATCTGAGCCAAGCTCTGGAACTTCTCAATGACCTGTTCATTAGCCGCCTTCTCACTCAATCGGGATGCTTTGGCATTCGTTGTTATAGCCTTGGTGATTCTCCCCGCCTGTACCCCGGCTCCTAATGTGTGTCCAGCTCCCCGGTACATCATGGAGATCCCTAATCCTGCCGCGAAGTTCTTACCCGTGTCTTGTATCAGTTGCTCCAAGATATCGGGGTCCACGTCAGCTTCACCACGCTGGGCATTGATCTGATTCTGTTCTTCTACAGCTTTGGTAAGCACGGCATTGAACAAAGCAGCCTGACTGAGTTCCGTCACACCTTCACCAAAGTTGGCTATCCCTTCCAACCCAGCTTTCCGAAGAAGAGTGAATATCAGTTTCCTCTGTGTCCGGGAACCTACAGGAGGAGCACCCTTTACCATCCTCTTCGCGTTCTTCAGCATAGGAGAAAGCATGACAGCTTCCTGCACGGTCTCTGCTGCACCTGACAGGGGGCCATAGATCCTACTGTACTTCTCTGCTACAGTCCGGTCCAACACACCATCGGTAGCCTTCATCCACCCGCCACCCTCCATGGCCGTGAATCCAACAAAGTTGAAGAGGAGGGAACCTATCTTAGGCCCAAGAGCCAGAGCAAGGGGGATGGTGGCTGCTTCTTCAGGAGCAGGGATAGCAGCACCAGCACCTACCGCCGCTAAAGGTGCTACAACTCCACCAACAGCTCCTCCGGCAAGATCCAACCCCATGGACATCCCAGCCAAGGGAGCTTGTTGTCCTCCGAACGCTGCCCATGTCTTCTGGGCTTCAGGATCAGTCAGTGGCCACATGGGACCAGCCGTGGCTTGAGCTACGTCCTGTTGTCTACCTTGACCCACCATGTTCTCCAACTTCCCGGCTCCTGCACGGGAGAGCTTGTCCATGAAGTTGTCTCCCGGTGTCCATGCAGGACCACCCCGGAGTAATGAGGCAAGGAGATTAGGAGCACTAACTTGAGCAGCCTTAGCGAACATGGGTGTTGATGACTGTTGGCTCCGCTGAGTGTCAAGATCTAAAGCTGCTTCAGCTAACTTGGCATCAAGTTCTTCCCCATGAAAACCAGATTCAACCAACCGAGTACTGAAGTAACGAAGTTCATCATCGGAGACATAAGGATAAGACATCTTCTTTCCCTTCTATCTGTTCAACATAATCCGTTGAAAAGCAGCTTCCGCTTCTGCCGGATCAAAATCACCAGAAACCAGTGCAGGAACCCTATTCGTGCGATTTGCTGTTTGATCAAGGCTCCTCGATGAATCTTGAACTGGAGGAGGAACAGAAGGAGGAGTGATAAAACCAGTAGATCCTTCAATACCTTCTCTAAGAGTCTGTTGATTGATTGTGTCCCCAATGTGGAAAGGCCACCAACTTCTGTTGACAGCATCCGGGAAAGCACTTCTAACAGCACCTATGTCACCAGAAAGATCCCCCTGCTGTCTCAAAGCAGCTTGAAGTCTTGCCAATCTCTCACGATCCTCTGGTGTCTGTCCCGGAGACCGAGCACCAGCCGTAGTAGCTGTCCGGTTTTCTAACGAAGTTCGATTCAAGGCACCTTCACTAGCTCCGGCTTCAATAGTCCTCGATTGACTGAGGTTCCTGATAGCCCCTTCAAGCAAGGTTTGGGAACGAGTAAATTCACGGTTAGTAGCACTTTCACTAACCTGTGCTGCAAGAGCCTTGTCCGAACGGGTGTTAGCCCCACTCTCAGAGATACTAAGCCTGTCTGAGGCACTCTGAGCTGCTATGGAAGCCCTGTTGGTGGCTCCACTCTCCTGCATCCGAGCTATGTTCATGGCGTTGTTGAGCTGGGCCATGGTCAACTGTTGCTCAAGCTGCATCTGCTGTTGCTTGAGCTGAGTCTCGATGTCGAACATCTCCCGTTCACTCTTCATTCCCGCGTAGAACATTTCACGGTTGCTTTGAAGCTCACGCTCCAACCGTTGCTGCTCCACACTGAACTGCCGGGAGGTCTCGGCCAACTGTTCACGTCCAAGGATGTCGTACTGCTCCGTCCCGGCGAGATCCCGGTAGTAGGGAGCCATCACGTTGGACAACAGGGATTGATAATCTTGCCCTACTCCCCTCATAGCATCTTGATACGCAATAGGCACATCGGCCTGTTCAGCCTTCAACCCTGCCACTTGAGGGAAGAGCTGCTGCATGAACTGTTCAAGGGTGTTCTGACTCGTCTGTGTAGCCTCTAAGGGAGTCAGGCCGGAACCCAGTGCCGCTGATCCAGCGGCACTAGCCGTAGGCCCTGCCTTCGCCCCATAGAGGTTCGTGAGACCTCGGATCACGTCAGTGTACGTGTCCTGCTTCCCTGAGTAGGCTTCCTGTAGCCCCGTGGAAAGCTGGTTGAGACGATTCACCACGTCAGCCGCCTGTGCTTCCAGTTCAGGGGAAGGGTTGGCGCGTGTGATCGCCGTAGGCTTCATCACCTCGGTAGGGGTGACGACTGGTGTGGTGGTATCAGCCATGTTATTTCTCCGATTTGTCCTTTTGAGGGGAAGGTGCCTTCGCTTGTTTTGCTTGTGCTCTCCGTGCCAGTTCTCCTCTTATGTTACGAATCTCCCGTTGTGTCAAGTCAATCAGGTCGATCCGATCTAAGATGAGAGCTTTCAGGTCGTTCTCGCTCAGGTCAGTTATCTTCTTTTGTTCCGGCATGTCTTCCTCCTTTGGTGTTTACGAAATTGAATCGTCGGGTACATCCACGGTTTCTGAAGCGGCGTTCATGGCTGAACGTCGTTCATGTCTACGCACGGTCTTTATGATGAAACGTCGGACACACTCCCTGGCCCAGGCAGCGGGGGAATGTGTGGGATTGTTGTCTTCATCTACGGGGACTGGGAAAAGTCCTTGCATAGCGGCTATGATCCTTGGAAGGAAAACATCAGGAATGTTGAACGTGATCGCGGCCATTGGTCTTCTCCTTACTTCACTGTCTGTGTTCTCGAACCTAGTGTGTTGATCTGGTAATGAACTCCGACCATTTCCACAAAGGGATCTTCTGCTGGCTCAGTCCCCGTACAAGCAATACGCTTTAAACGGATCTTGAGTAAAGAACCGATTTTGTAGTTGGTGCCAGTGACGGTAGTAATACTCAGGAAGTGATGAGTCCTATCTGCCTCCAAAGCGGGGATATCCTCTTCTGCACTGTCGTTGGCTTCGGCTGACATAACTTCATCAGCGTCACCCCAAGAATAGAAGACTTGATACTGAACCTTCCGTGCCGTGCCATCGTTCGCATCTTGGGTGATGAAATGAACGTGAATATCAATGTCAGTTCCTTCCTTGTAATCATGAAGGATTTCACAGGTGTCCAAATCCAAGTAATCATCTATGTCAAACGTATAAGCACTTAAGTTAGTGCTGTAGAGCTTCCATGTCGGAGTGTTGTTTGCGGGAGTCTTAGCTCCTGATAAAGAAATGAAGATATCGTTGTAAACCACTTCGGTCAGCTCAAGGGTCTTCTCCGTGCCACAATCCACAATGAAGTCGGAAGCTCCTACAGCATCAGTGACGAGATTGAAGTCTGCTCCATCGTATTCAAAATAAGCATCATCTACTGCACCGAAGTAGAGTTTTTTTGAATCAGATGTTATACCAACATCTCCATCAAATACTTCTAGTTTATGTGAAGGACTAACAGTTCCTATACCTACATTTCCAGAATTATTTAATCTCATTACCTCGAGAGGCGCTGTTGCGGCGGTACTTTGTTTGGTATAAAAAACCATGTCCCCCGTTCCTCCCCCGCCTTTATCATAATGGATTATCGCAGAACCTCCGTAGGTTGTTGCGCTCGAAGCCAATAATATTCCTGCTGCTTTTCCTGTGTTTGATCCTCCTCGGATTACAAATTGATAATTATCAAAATCTCCTAGATCGTCTGGAGCGTCTAAATCTTTTAAAACTTGAAGTGTTGTTTGTGGGCTAGCAGTTCCTATACCCACATTGCCACCAGTAAATACAAAATCCCCTGCTGTAATAGTATGTACTGCATCAGAACCATCAAATTCTATTGAAGCATCATCCCCTGCACCGAAGTAGAGTTTCTGGGAATCAGCTAAAATGTGAATATCACCGGCAGTTGTAAAATCAAAAGTCTGTCCGTCAA
>Ga0307928_10000467_pt1 | contig 30548 bp, 38 predicted proteins | sample AceLakmetagen232_FD_201815 | JGI IMG/M metagenome (GOLD analysis project Ga0307928, IMG submission 201815) | Saline water microbial communities from Ace Lake, Antarctica - #232 | ecosystem: Environmental > Aquatic > Non-marine Saline and Alkaline > Saline | place: Antarctica: Ace Lake... | reverse complement strand
ACTTCATTGCAATAAGCAGCTCTTTTTCTGGAGTTAAAAATTCTGAATTACTTAGTTTTCTTTTTACAGAATGTCTTTTAATATAATCTACTCCCCATGTCGCATTTGTTGTCCTGCAAACTAAACCATTCATTAATACATCTATGTCAACAGGAAGGTTTTTCATTTTCTTCCTAAATCTCTTAAAATTTTCTCCATACAACAAAGCTATTTCTTTTTCATAATGCAAAACATAATCTTCTTTCTCAAATATCTTTTCAAAATCCTTTAGATTATTTTCATTAATTACAATATCTAAATCTATTGAAAATCTTTTCTTATAAGTTGAGATCGCATAACCTCCAACTACAATAAAATCTAATTTTTGATCTAAAAGTAAATTAAGCATTCTCATAACTTCCTGCTCTCTTCCAAGCAAACCCCTTCTAGAATCTATCTTAGGCATTTGTTACAACCTCTGCATATCTTACATTTAATCCTAAATTATATAATATATTCAATTGCTCTAAAATATTATCTAAATGCAATTCTTTTCCCCATTCTACTAATTCTTTTAAAGGCATAACCGGCAAGCCATTTTTTTTCTCTATCTCAAAACCTTCTTTTTCTATGATCCAAACCAAAGGTCTTTTATTAACAGCCTTTCCTTCTGTGTAATTAATTTCTTCTCTTTTCAAAGCTTTCTTTAATTTATCTACATCTTCTTTATCAACTTCTAAAAAATAAATCCTATCATAAAAATCTCCAGTTACAAAACTTCCCTTAGTCCAAATAGTTGCAGCTGTTCCCTTGGCAAACCTTATTTTTAATTTCAATGTTTTAACCAAATCCCATAAAGTATTATCTTTTTCAATTACAGAAACTGCATTATCTAGCTCTTTAAATTTCTTATAAATCAAATTTTTATTAATCTTAATAACATTCTTGTTACCTTTTTTTATTAAACTAATAACACCATATTTTTCTAATTCAAAAATCCATCTATAAACTGCAGAATAAGCAAATCTTATTTTAGAAGCTAAGCTATAAATGCTTTCTCCATCTTTAGCATTTTTTATTATATCCATAGTTATTTCATTTATTACTTTCATTATCTTTCTAAAGATAATACACTTAACTAGTTTTCTATTGACTCTATTCACTAATCCAGGGAGATTTTTCCATAAATCTGTATTCAAATAGCACTTTCAGCTAATCTATCTCCAGAAGGCAGGAAAATTCTTTTAAGCACAAATTGGGAGGAAGTTGAAGACAGAGGGTATTGGAATGTTAAATATTATCGTGATTTGATTCTTGAGTTAAATAAACAGCCAAGAAAAAACAAGGACCATATAAAAGTCCTGTTTAAAGAAGCTAACAAGCTTTCAAAATATCTTGAAAAACAGGGTGGAAAAAATCCTAATTTCATGGACCCAATAAATAGAAAGTTTAATATGTTCAGAAAAAGATTATTAAAACAACTAAAAAACACGTCTTTTTAAAAAATTGTTTTTACATTCCTAGTGAAAGAAAATATAAAGAAAAAGGATATCTAAAATTAATGTTAATATCTATATTTGAAACATGGCTTTACATTCTTTGGAGAAAAAAATATAATCAAATTATTTCAAACTAATCTACAACAAAATAACCTTTTGCTTCTAGAACTCTTTTAACTTTTTCATCAATTAAATTCTCTGAAATATATCCTTTATCTACAGCTTTTTCAATTTCATGAATTCTTCTCTTAATTGCTTTGTAACCAGAATGTTTATGCGTATCTAAGATAATATCATTTCCTGCACTAATTAAAACAGGATAAACTTTCTTAAAATTAAATAAATAAGAAACTCTCAATCCCATCATAGTCACAGCATCTGTAATTATTAATCCCTCAAATTTATCTCTTAGAGGACCAATTACTTCTCTTGAGATTGTTGCTTGCTTTCCTTTTGAATCTACTGCACCATAAACAATTGGATGCCCAACCATAACAGCATCAACTTTATTTTCAATAGCATAGTCAAAATATTCTAAATCAGATTCAAAAATTTCTGCTTGGTATTTTTTTACATGAGGATTTTTAATCATACTTCCTCCAGGATAATGTTTTGCTGTGGCTAAGATTTCATATTTATGTAATCCTTGTATATATGCAGAAATCTTTTCTTTTACTTCTTCAGAATCTCCTGTAAAACTTCTTCCAGGCCAAACATTATTTCTAACTTCTACAATTGGAGAAAAATCTAAATTAAAACCAAGTTCAGAGAGAATCTTTCCTTGTTTTACACCTAAATCATATGCTTCTTGATCATCTTGAATATCTCCAAAAGTTTTAGAATCATAAAAATTAAAAGGATTCCAATAACCTTCCATATCTGTTGCCACAAATAATTTTAATTTAGAATTATCTTGATAAAACTCAATTGTTTCTGCATATTCGTGTGCAGATTTTTTATCATTTAGAAAAATTCCTCCAACATGCAATTCAGTTAAATATTCTTTATTTAATTTTTCAGGTTTAACAATTATTAATTGCCCTATTTTTTCTTTTAAGGTTAATTTAGATAATTTTATTGTATCTTGCATTTCAGTTTCTCCTAGTACAAATGTAAATAAGGATGTAGTTAATAAGATTATTGTGATGAAAAGGAATAATTGTTTCATAAATAAGTTACCATTTAAGCTTTCTTAAAATGGCCTACAAGTTCAATAAAGTCTTCTTGCCCTAAAAATACTGATCTGCAACAGAATCTTTCTAATCCTAAATCATCTAAAATTTTCTTTGAGGTTTCTCCTTCAGCTATTCTTTTCTTAAATTCTTCCCATAAATGACCTATAGGCTTACCGCAACTGAAACATCTAATCGGAACTATAATTTTAAACTCCTAAAATTTTTCATTTTCTTATTTAATTCAAACCTTAAAGGGTAGTCTTTTGAGAAAATAAACCCAAAATTCTTTAAGATCTTTAATTCTGAGTAGACTTTACTCTTTTTTAAAGCTTTCGAAATTTCTTTCTGAGTCTTGCCGGGATTGTTTTTTATAAATAATAAAATAACTTTAAACTCAGGAGGAATATCTTTTTTGTCCCCCTTACATAAAAAAGAGGTATTTCTTATTTTAAAGGGGTGTTTTAAGTAAGGAAAAATCCTTTTATAAAAAAGATCTAAATTATAACAAGTTATACACCCCCCATCATATCCAGAGAAAAGTTCTAATTTCTTCAAAAAAGAGGAATATATTTCAACCAAAAATTTATCCTTACAGGCCCACCTAAAAGACTTATTGTAAAAAGAGACATTTCCCTCTGCATCAAAAAGCCCGGCAAAAAAAGCATCTTGATTTAAGTTATTTAACAAAAATTTAATGTTTTTTAAAAGATAATAAAAAAATGTTGTAAGAACGCCGTTTGTGGAATGGATCGAGATTGCCCACCCATTTCCCCCCTTTATCTTAAATTTCTTATGGTATTCTACCTTTGGCAAGATAGAATTCTCTCCAACATAAAGAATCCTTTCTATTTTCTGAAAATGTTTCCTCAAAAAAACTTCTGAATACTCTAAAATCTTTTCTTCCTTGTTACAAATACCCATTCTTTTTCCTCCAGCCCTATCCCCACACCAAAGACCAAAAAAGTAAGAAAAATCTTCGTCGAGAAAAAACTTATTTGGTATACGCACAGAATATTCTTTATGGCCCCCTTTAGAAAAGTTTTTATAAACAATTGTAAAAAAATTCTTTCTATTTGAAATTAAAACATTTCGACCCATAGTCTGTAAAAGGGGCAAATATTTTTTAAACCAAACAAAAACATCTAAAGAAGATTCAAAAAGTATGTTCTTCAAAGGGGGAATTTTCTTCTTGAGACCTTTAAATTTATCTTTTATCTGTTTCCTTCCTAAATCAAGACATTTAGAAATTATTTGTTCTTTAATAAAAGACTCTTTAATGTTTAACTCTAACTGTCTTTTTGTAATTAAACCTTCTTTTATTAAAACATTTAAAATTTCCAAAGAAATTAAATTAGAATATAAATTTTTATAACTTCTTATAGAAGACGCTGGAATCCCTATTTCTTTACTAGCCAATATTGAAGAACCATATTTGGTTATTAATTTTTGGAAAATTTGTTTTTGAAAAGATTTATCTAACTTTACTAATATCCCTTTGTCCATAAAGAGATATTGGAAGCAATGTTTAAAAACTTTTACTTTTAATAACTCCTATTAGGAACAATCAACCTTATGAAAAATCATCCAAATGTTTAAAAACTCTTTTTTGTTTTAATTTTCTAGCTTTTAAAAGAGGGTTAAAATGTCAAAAAAATGTATTTATTGCAGCAAAGAAATTTCTGATGAAAGTGTCATTGATTTTTGCGAATCTTGTGGGAAAGGAGTTTGGGGTGAAAAAATGTTTAATGCAATAGTCCAAAATATGGAAACTGCTAGGGAAAACGGAGATTTATGCAACTCAAATTTGGATTTTGAAAATGTTTCTCAACCTTAAAACATATAAAAGACAAGTTTTTTAAACCCTTTCTTTCTTCGTTAAGCTATGGTCGAAAGAAAGAAAATGCGGGAAAAAGGTAAACTAAAATTTAGTGAATACTTCAAAAAACTAAGCAAAGGGGACTATGTTGCCGTTGTAAGAGATGTTTCTCTTAGGCCAAAATTTCCTTTGAGAATTCAAGGAAGAACTGGAATTGTTGAAGAACAAAGAGGAAAAGCATATGTGGTAAAAATAAAAGATCAAAGCAAAGAAAAGCAATACTTAATTGAACCAATACATTTAAGAAAAATAAAAACCATCAAAAATTAAAATGATAGAACACAAAGACCCTTTAAGCATATCTGAATCAACAGGATACATAAAAAACAAAGAGTTATTAAATGGATTCATAAAGAAATTTGTTAAAACAAAGCCTGAAAAAGCAAAAGAATTAAGAGGGAAAATAGAGGATTTAAATTTCATGAAGTTAAATTCGAGAAATATATCAAAAATAATTGATTTTCTCCCAGAAGATAAGGAAGATTTGAATAAAGTCCTAACAGATGTCAGTTTAGATGAAAATGAAACAAACACTATCTTACAAACAATTAAAGAATTTATTTAAGAAAAATGGTAAAAGAAGAATATGCAATCATACTAGAATATCTCCCAAATGGATATCCTTTGGAAAGTAGAAGAATTCCTTTAGCACAGGCCATTGGAGATAAAAATCTTACTCTTTTAGAACTTGTTCCAAGAAAAGAAAGTACTTTAGAAATTGGTGAAAAAGTATATATTGGAGAAGGTAAAAGAGATAAAATTTCTTATATTCTTGGAAGATTAAAAAGAGAAAAGCTAACAGAAGCTGCAAAAAACCAATTGCAAGAAATTATCCAAAACCTTATAAAGCTCTCTGAACAAAAATTTGTAAACTTTTTTAATAAAGCTGAAGCAATAAACAAAAGAGTACATCAAATTGAATTATTGCCTGGTTTAGGAAAAAAGCATATGCAAGAAATATTAAAAGCAAGGGAAGAAAAAGAATTTGAATCGCTTGAAGATATGAAAAATAGGATTCAAAATCTCCCAGATCCAGAAAAATCAATTGAAAAAAGAATTTTTCAAGAACTTACAAATTTAGAGAGATTCAATCTCTTTGTGGGATAAACTAAAAATGGAAGAAAAACAAGAAAATAAAAAACAAGAAGAAAGATTAGTAAGAATTCTCTCAAAAGATATTGAAGGAAAAATGACCCTTTATGCAGGATTAGCAAAAATAAAAGGTATTTCTTGGGCTTTTTCTAATGCACTTTGTAAAAAATTGAAACTGGATAAAAAAAGAAAGATTGGGTCTTTAAACGCAGAAGAAGTTAAAAAAATTGAAACTACTGCTAAAGAATCTGCAATTCCTGAACATCTTTTAAATCGAAGAAATGACTTTAATAGTGGGGAAGATAAACACTTAACAGGTGGAGATTTAGACCTTTCAAAAGAATTTGATATTAAAAGATTAAAAAAGATAAAAAGTTATCGTGGATTAAGGCATTTGAACAATCTCCCATTAAGAGGACAAAGAACAAAAAGTAATTTCAGAAAGAATAGACGTAAAGGTTCTGGAATTAAAAAGAAAACTAAAGCATAAATAAAATGAAAAAAGAACATAAACAATATTCAAAACCAAAAAGACCTTTTGATAAAACAAGAATCGAAGAAGAAGCTATAATCAAAAAAGAATTTGGATTAAAAAATAAAAAAGAAATTTGGAAAGCAGAAGCTAAAATAAAATCTATAAGGGTAAAAGCAAAAAAATTAATTTCAGCTAATCAAGAAGAACAACAAGCTTTTTTTAATAGATTAAAAAAAATAGGTTTAGATGCAAGCTCAATTGGAGAGGTTCTTGCTTTAGATAAAAAAGATTATTTAGAAAGAAGGCTTCAAACAATTTTAGTTAAAAAAGAATTAACTACAACTACTCGATCTGCTAGACAATTAATAACTCATAAAAAAGTTTTAGTTGATGGGAGAATTGTTAATAGCCCTTCTTACATTGTTCCAATTAGATTAGAAGGTAAAATTTCATTAAAACAAAAATCACCAAAACCAAAGGAAAAACAAGATGACAGCAAAGAATAAAGAAGAAATTAAAGAAGAGCCTAAAATAGAAAAACTTAAAGAAGAACCTAAAATTACTGTTGCAAAAGAATCAGAAGCAGTCGTAAATATTTATACTTCTTTTAATAATACTATTGTGCATGTTACAGATATGGCGGGAAGGACAATTTCAAAGGTAACTGGTGGAATGGTTACTAAACATGATCGATTAAAGGCAAACCCTACAATTGCTATGTTTATTGCAAAAAGGATTTCTGAAGAAATAAAAGATCTTGGAATAAAATCATTATATGTTAGAATAAGAGCTAAAACAAGAAACCCTGCTCCTGGACCTGGTGCACATGCAATTGTAAAAAGTTTATCAAGAGAGGGGTTTAAGATTTTAAATATTCTTGATACTACTAGGATTCCTCGTGGAGGGCCAAAGAAGAAAGGGGGAAGAAGAGGTAGAAGACCATAAATTTAAATACCTTTAATTACAGGCTAAAATACTAAATTAAAATGAATTTAATAAAAAAAGACCAAAACAAACTATGTTTTAGTGTTAATACTAATGAAAGCTTAGCTAATGCCATTAGAAGGCATGTTAATGAGATTCCAATGATTGCTATTGATGAAGTTGAAATTTCAAGAAATGATGGGCCTTTATATGATGAAACAGTTGCACACAGAATTGGATTAGTTCCAATAAAAATGGAAAAATCATTTAAAGAAAATTCAGAGAAAAAATTAAAACTTAGATTTAAAAAACAAGGACTTGTTTATTCAGAAGAATTAAAAGGAGACGCTCAAGTTGTTTATGATAAAATTCCTTTAACCATCTTAAAAGAAGGACAAGAATTAAATTTAAATGCCATTGTAAGATTAGGTAAAGGAAAAGAGCATTCAAAATTCTCTCCAGGTTTAATGTATTATAGAAATATTTGTGAAATAATTTTAAATAAAAGTTTTGCAAATGAAATTTCAAAAAGATTTCCAAATAAAATAAAAGAAAAAGGCGACAAAATAATTGTTGAGGATAATTTAGATAAGCCTCTTATAGATTTTTGTGAAGGTATTGCAATAAAGAATAGGCAAAAAGCAGAACTTAAAGATAAAGAGGGTTTAGTTATTAATATTGAATCTTTTGGGCAAACTTCTCCTGAAAATATTTTTGAAAAAGCAATAGATATTTTAAAGAAAAACTTATCTGAAGTTGCTAAAAAGTTAAAATAAAGTTCATTTTCTTAAAAATTCTGCAAAAAAAATATTGTTTTGATCACATATAAGATACATGAATTTCTCTTCATATGTTCATTTTGCAAAAAAAATATCCTCAGGTAAAAATCATTAAATGATAATTAAGGGAGGATATTTTTTGATTTTAATTAGGCATCATTAAAGATTTTTAGAAAATAATCTAGAAATCTAACTACCCTTAAGAAGATAAAAGTAAAATTAAAAGCACCCAAGTTCCCCAACCTAAGGCTGAATTTACCATTGCCTTTTTTCTTGCTCTTTTACTATAACAATTCAAATACATTGGATCATAAAAAAAGTCTGAATTTTCTGAGAACATCATTGTTCTTGCTCCCCTTTCAGGTCTAGGACTATCAATTGCACAACCAATTATTGCAAAAGGTCCAAATAAAATACCTAATGCGAAGTTTGCCCCTGCCCTTCCATGATATGCTTCAGCGTCCATTGTTCCTTTAACGCACTTTTCTTGATTAGTTAAATCAGAATATTTTGTCAATATTTTACTTTTGACATCTTCAAATTGTATAGTCTCTATGCTATCTGCAGGAATGAAGTATTTTCTTCCTTCAACCTTAAAAACCACCTGACAATTTTTAATTTTTAATACTTGCCCTTGGAATCTCTGGTGATTTAACAAAGTAAGAACATCTCCTCCTTTTGCAGATAAAGAAACTGCAAAGAAAACTAAACAGCTAAATAAAATTAATTTTTTCATAATTTTGATTTTTAAGTTAATGATTTTTGATTTTTGATTTTTCTTAACAACCTCTTTTTGAAGTTTTAAGAAGTGTTTAAAGATTTTTTTTCTATTGCATAATTTTCCTTTCTTTTAGGTTAATAATTAATCTACAATTACTAATTTTGATTGTTTCACCAAGGTAAACTGTCTGACTCTTTTTTAATCAAAGATTCATTTAAAATAAAACTCCCATACCCCTTTATTTCTCTTGCATTTCTTTTATGAAAAGAAACAATGGCAAATCCAATTTGTCTTCCTTTATGATACATTCTAAAATCTAAATAATAATCTCCTCTTATCCTATTTTGGGCCCCAATAATCTCCATAGTAATAGAATCGTGAAGAACATTTGTTAAAAACATATGTTTCCAACAAGGAGGATTTTCCCAATTTACACAAGTATCTTTAAGAGAAACTCCTGCAAAAGGAGCAATTTCGCGAGAGGAGTCATAGCAAGGATTACACGCAATAAACATTACAACACCTATAATTACTGTGATTAATACAATTAATTTTTTCATAATAGTGTTTTTTAGTTAATAATTAATTTATTTTTAAATTATATTTTTAAAATATTCTTACCTGATCGTGAAGATAATAGGTTCTCACTCTTCCTTTCCTATTTTTATGAGTCATAGTTATTTTTATCCTATAATCTCCAGGAGTTGCAAAATTTACAGCAGACCAAAAATTTACTCGAGGGTAATATTTTCCTGAAAGTTTAATAGGTTCTGAATAAATTCTTTCTCCATTAAAATTAAAAATCTCTAATTTAAAATTCACCACACTTTTTTTAGTAGTATTATATGTTATTGAAATCTTAACCTCTCCTTTATTGAAATTTCTACTTACTCCGTGAAATTCTTTAAAATCTCTTCTCTTATTCCCATTATCATCATTATATTCAAAAAACAAAAAAATCGTTCTAGGGCTTGTCTTATATTCTCTCTTTAATTTCCTTCGATTATATTCCGGCAAATAACTTCTTGCTGGAGGTTGGGGAGGGAGAGGAGGCTGATATTGGGCCTGAACCTGTTGTGCAGCCTGTATAAGAAGGTCATTACTAATAGGATAAACAATGTCCCCTATCAAAAGATATGCATTTCCTTGAAGATCTTTAACAATTGAAACTGTTTTTCCCTCATTTCCATACTTATAGGTAATTTGATCTCTACTTTGAGATGCCACCTCTAAATCGTGTTTCCTTTCTGCAGATTTTCTAAATAAATTTGCAACCAAATTCAAGGCGATTCTTTCTTCTGGTTTCATATTATTTGCAGTTTTAGGATTTGTAGTTAGGAAATTCAATGCAGATCCTGCAATATCTCCTATTTGAACTTGTGCTTCAATCTTTGCAATTGACAAAGAAAGCACTGCGAGTAATAAAATTAATTTTCTCATAATTGATAAATTTTAGTTAATAATTCCTTTTTGGTAAATTATATTTTTAATTCAATTTAGTGCTTAGGGTAATTTTCAAAAGAAAAAGAGCAGGACTTTTTTTAGATGCTTTTGAAAAATTGGCATTATATGGTAAAGAACGATTTGCCTGCTCTTAAGATCTTTAATCAATATTAATTTGTTGCTTATCCTTTCTTATTGTAACATTCTTGAAATCTGCCAAGCAATATAACCGGCGGGTATTCCAAAAAGTAATCCCTTATAAATCCAATTCCGTAATATTTTATGGTTCTTTCCTTTGAAAAAAATTACTGAAACAAAAGATCCAATAACAATGAGTCCGCAAAATCCTGAGAAAGCGGTGAGAAGAGCAAAAAGGACATGTTTCCACCAATCATGATGAAAGCCCCAAACATAATTGCTTACAAAATAAAGGATTACACAACTTATTGTGAACCCTATAACTAATAAACGTTCTAATTTTGTTTTCATTTTTTTAATCTCCTTTTAATTTAGATTTTATATTTAAAATTTATATATTGGTTCAGCTTAATATTTACTTTTAGTTTCAAATTAAAAAGACAGCTTAGTCTCCTTTAATTTCCCTTGTTGGATTACTATTTTTAAACAAAGAAATTTTTCTTGTTCCAATCTCTAGAAATTATTTTTGAATAAGGAAAACTAGAACTGCCTTTTCAAGTTCAAGCGAGTTTTAACAATTTTGTGCGAGAACCCTAAATTTAATTCTATGATTCTTCTTTTTTATCTAATTTTAAGGACCCAACTGTACAGCGGGGGCAACTTGCATTTAAGTGATCTCCCCGGGCATTTATTGGACTTGGAATTTTAGAAATTTCCTCATTTGTTAGTTTCTTTTTGCACGATACACAAGAAACTCCTCTTTCGTAAAGCTCTTGAATTAACAAAGTTCTTTTTGACATACTGATAAATTTTAGTGATTATTAATTGTTTTTTATAATTTTTTTTATTTTTTAAAGATGTTTTTTTTATTCCCTTAAAATTTAGGGACTGAAAAATATTATTGCACTTATTACTAAAGCAATGAATGCAAGGAAGATAAAAATAAGGGGGTAAAATGTTTTAACCTCTTTCCATATGAATTGTGATATTGTCATCTTTTTGAATTTTTAAAATTTGATTATTCTTTTAAATTTAAAAAAGGCAGATAATTTTCCAAAAGGGATTATGAAATATACTATATTAAATTTAGAAAATTAGAGCTGCCTTTTTGAGTTCAAACAAGTTTAACTTTTTTAGTGTAAGAACTCTGGTTTAATTTACTTTTGATTTTGAGAGGAATTTTTTAATTCTTTTCTTTCAAGTAACTTTTTTTATTTTTTAAAATAATCATTATTCCAATCAAGGTTGCAATCCAGGCTCCAATAAAGGCTGCAAAAAAGGCCATAATAATGGATCCAATAAAGGTTTCGATAAAGGATCCAATAATGACTGCAATAAATGCTATAACAAATGCTATAATAAATGCCTCCATAATTGCTTCAATAATGGCTACAATAAAGGCTGCAATAAAGGCTGCACAACAGGTTATCCCGAAAGAAAGAAATAAATCATTTGTTAAAAGAAATGTAATTAAAAATGTAAAAATTGAAGTCATAAATACCCAAAAAAAGACATTAAAAATCTTTTTTATTTGTTTAAATGCTTTTTCTTTTAAATTATCTTTGAACCCTTTTCTTTTTATAAAATAAAAAATAATTGCTAAAATATAAAGTAAAATTGTAAGGTATAATGCCCCAGATAAAAATTTTAAACTATGTGCTTTTGATTCCTTTGAATTGCCAATTGTTTCTTTTGCTAAGAAACTTCCTTTCATAAATAAGCTATCAAATTTACTTATTTCTTTTATTTGAAATAATCCTTCTTTGAAAATCAGCGAATCTTTTTCTACAATATTTAATTTTAAAGTTGAATCGTTTTGATTTAAAAATTCTTGAGCTTCATGATCTAAGACATTCTCAGCGACACGAAGTTCTTTTGGGCTAATACTTGTACTAATAACAGTAGTAATTGTTTTTTCGTAAACATTTCCATTTTTGACAAAAATGCTTTTTTGACTTGTTGATTGTGCTTCTACCTTTAAAACAATACTCAAAAGGAGCACGGCTGCGAGCAATACTATTAATTTTTTCATAATTTTTATTTTTTTATTGTTATGTTAAATTTGTTTGTTTATAATTTTTTTAATTTTACTATATCCATTCCTTAAAAGGAATTTTGTTTTTTATTCGATATTTAACTAAAGGCACCCATACAAATGCAGGAATAATTACCATGAATACTGGTAGGGCCCAATTAGCAAAGGTGTGATCTGTGATTGCAAAGAATGTTAAGAAATATCCAAATCCAAAGATAATCCACATAAAAGGCCTATCTTTTTCAGGGTGTTTAGAAAGAAATTTTATTGAGGGCAACATTCCCAAAAAATCTGCAAACAATGCCGTGTAAAGAGCATATTGTGCCATCTCTTTTGTATCTTTTGTAAAATACCACACAACAAGGGAAAAACTTCCAAAAACCAAACAAGCTATGTCAAAATGATTTAATGATTTTTCTTTACTTCTAAACAAAGTAATTATTAAAATTACTGTACAGCCAATGAGAGGCCCATAAGTAGCCCAAGAATTTTCTTTTGCTCCAGAGGAAGCATAAGAAAGGAAGATTGCCAAACTGATTAATACAAAGATAGACCAGCTTGCGATATTTGGAATTATTTTTCTTTGCCAAACCCGAATTGCATAGATTGGATAACTTGAAAAAATAATTACTGCAGATAATAATCCAAAAATTGTTTCCATAGTTTTAATTTTTTTTAACTTAGATTTATATTAATTATTAAATTTCTATTTTTTTGATTTTTTTGATTTTTTATTGATTTAAAAAAACTGCGTGATCAACCAATTAATTGAGGTTCCTAGCACAAAAAAAACTGCTAGAATAAAGAAGAAGAGTGACCCAAAAATATTTCCCGCCACATAACAGAAGAGATTTTGATAAAATAAGTCTATTTTCAGAAAATTATTTAAAAATCCCACAATAATAAAGTAAACTATCCATAGGACAAACATAGAAATTCTGAAATAAATTCCTCCAAGAAAAGGTATGAAGAAAGAGGTCCAAAAAAGAAACCCTAAAATAATTCCAAAAATGAACAAGGTTGGAATCCATAGATTCTTAAAAAAGTCGTGTTTTAAAATTGAATTCATAATAATCTCCTTTTTTTAGTTAATTTATATTTAATTTTGCATATTTCAATAAATAATATTATATAATAACATATTTCGCGCGAGTTCGTGTGTGCGAATACGTATTCCGTCGATAAAAATACTCTTAAGTAGGTATTTCGTCATAGTTTCTGATAGAATTCAGATATTTCAGTGCCTAAGTTTTGCTTATTTCAGCTGGTTTTAGGTATTTCACGGACATTTATTTAATCTAAAGCGATCAAATAAGTTATTTCAGTACAAGTTCAAAGATCTAATTTAATATTTTAACAGTTTAAACATTTTTTAGGATGTTTATTTTGTTTGGAATATCGTGTGGCGATCTATGTTTGTGTTTTGAAATGGTTAGGTTGTTGTTTAGTTTATTAGTGAATATGATAATGATGGTCTAATGAATTTTTTCCATCCTTTTGAGTATTTTTTTTCTTCTACTTTAATTAATCCTTTTTCTAAAAGTTTATTTTTTATTACATTTCCTTTTCTTGCAGAAAATCCTACTTTCTTATAAAGTTCTATTGTTGAATCTTCGTGTTCTGAATTGATTTCTAAATAAGAAATAAACATTTTTTCTTCTGAACTTAAATCTTTTTTTGAATCTGTTTCTGCCACATTTAATGCAGATTTTAATTTTGTTTCAGGGCTAATTCCTTTGCTTAATCTTTCTTTAAGGGCTTTATTTACTACAATTAAAATATCTTGTAAGATGTAAAGAGAATCAGATAATCCTTTTTCAAGTAAGTTTTCAACTTTCTTAAACTCCATTCCTTGGTTTAATTTCTTTAAAACAAATTCATAAAGCACTTCTTGGGTTGCACTTAAAGAAATTTCTTTGATTTTTGGTGTTTCTTGTACTATTATTTCTTGTTTTTCTTGCACTGTTTGAAGGGTTCCTTGTGTTTTCTCTACTTTTTCTTGTTTAACTTCTAAAGGTTCTCCAATTAAAGCTTGTTTAAACTCAGGATCATTTTTTTCAACATCTATTCCTTGAATTAAACAACTCATTTTTGTGGCAATTTTTTCATCACTTAAAATTTGATTTCTTAACTCTGTAAAGGGAATTTTAATTAAGAAAGGGATTGTGTGCCTTTCTGATAATTTAACAATTGCAGACCCTACTGGTATTCTTGAAAAGCTTTCTTTTTTATCTTCTAATTGCATTAAAGAACTTATTTCCCTAATATCTTCTGGTAATTGCTGTTGAAACGCAATATTACACGCACTATTTCCTTTAACAGTATCACTTAATTTTGAGATGTGTTGATCTAAACAAATTAAACTAATACCATATTCTCTCATTTCTCTATAAACCATATCTGTTACAGATTCTGCTAAGAAGTTTGTTCTGTTTTTTAAAAAAACATTATGGGCCTCATCAACTAAAATAGCATAATTAAATCCTTCATTAGGTTTTCTTTCTTGTGCTTTTTTAAGTTTGTAAATATATGTTAAAACAAATTCACAAAAGAATTTCTTTTCAATATTTCCTAATGAGTTTAATTCAAAAATTGCTTGTTTATCAAATAAATCTTCTATAGGTAAGCTCTTTTTTCCATCATAGTTTATTACTTTTCCAAAACTCCCAAAAGTTAAAACTGTTGCAATTCTCAAAGCACTTTCATACCATTCTGTTTCTCTTCCTCTTGATTCTTTTGCTTTAAGTTCGAGCATTTTTTTAACATGTTGCCAATTAGGATAGTGTTTTCCGCCTTCGTAAACACCCCATTTTTCAAAGATTTCATCTAATGTTTCCAATAGAACTTTATGAACTCCAAAAGAAGTTCCGAAACTTTCTGTTAAAATATCACATAAAACATTAATCCATTCTTTTGGTTCTACACCTTTAGGAGGCATATTAATATTCATTTTAAATAAATTGCTTACTTTTTCATTTCCAACAGTAAAAGTTAATAAATCCGGGTTTACGCTTGTTAACGGTCTAAAACTTTTTTTCCAGTCAAGAACTAAAAAAGGTTTTTGTTTTTGAATAAAATTTTCTAAGATTTTAAATGCAAAAGTAGTTTTCCCACTTCCACTCATACCAGTTACACACATGTGTCTTGCCCAATCTTTTTCATTTAATCCAAAAGAAAATAATTCTTTTCCATTATATTCTACTTGGGCCAATGGATATTCTCCTTTGATAACTTGTTCCATGGGGGGTTCTAAAAGAACTTTTGAATCAAGTAATTTATTTAGGTTTTTCTCATAAAGTAATTTTAAAATTTGTGCAATTTCATTTTTTTCTTCAAGACTATCTGCTATAGAATATCTTAAATAAAGCTCATCTATTTTTTTTCCAAATAAAGGTTTTAATTTCTTACTTAATTCTTCGACTGTTATTGATCTTTGCATCATTTTAATTACTTTCCCTTAACAATTTACTTAATGCATCTACTCTGCTTTGTTTTTCTTTAAGTTCTTTTTCATAGATTCTAAGTTCTTTTTTCAAAAGAGCAACATCTTTCCAACAATCAATTTTTTCATTTAATTGTAATTCTGCTATTGCTATTTTTTTAGCTCTTAGATTATTTTTTTCCATTAAAGCATCATGATCTGTAAGTTCAGGGTTATCATTTTCTAAAAGAAAATTATTAATTCCTGATTTAAGAGCTTCACCTTCTGTTAAAATCTCTATGCTTAATTTTTGCCTTTCTTCAATTAGACTTTCAATGTCTGAAATAGCTTCTTTTAGTGCTTGGATTTTCTCTTTTCCTAACTCTTCGAAACCGCTTTCTTCAGTTGAATTTAAAGATATTTCAGGTATTTCAAGCTGTGATTTGTTTAAAATTTCTTTATTTATCATTAATTTACCACTCTAAAGTCGTTTATAAATCTTTCCATGGTGTTGTATCTAGCTAATGGTTACACTTGAGGTATTTTTCTATTTCTAAAGATTTTTATAGCTGTTTTTTTTGAATAAATTGTGCAGGGGTGCTGGAGTGGTCAAACAGGACAGACTCAAAATCTGTTAGCTTATGCTTACGCAGGTTCAAATCCTGTCCCCTGCATTTGAGGGCATAAACTTTATAAAGCACTACAAACTACAAATTACACCTGCGAGTTAACGCGATAGTGGGGGTCAAAAGACTCTTTCTCGTATAATATAATGAAAAGTAAATCAAAAATAGAACAACAACTTCAAAAGAAAAGAAATCCTGAACTTGTTGAAACAATCATTTTAGCTAAGAAAAACCCAGAATGGCTTGAAATAGCTTCAATCTTGTCTGGGGCTACAAGAAAACAATATGCTCTTAATTTAAATGAAATAGAAAATAAATCTAAGGCAGGAGAGATAATTGTTATTCCTGGAAAAGTTCTTTCTTTAGGAGAAATTAACAAAAAACTTACTGTTATTGCCCTGGGGTTCTCTAAAAAAGCAAAAGAAAAGCTGTTAAAAGCTAATTGCGAAGTAAAAATATTAAAAGATGAAATTAAAAAAAATAAAGATGCAAAAGGAGTTAAAATTTTAAAATGAAAATAATTGATGGGCAAGATATTGTAATGGGAAGGTTAGCTAGTTTTGTAGCTAAAGAATTACTAAAAGGCGAAGAAATGAATGTGATAAATTGTAATAAAGTAATAATTAGTGGAAGTAAAAAAAATATTGAGGCAGAATTTAAAGAAAAAAGATCTAAAGTGGGTTCAAGTCAAAAAGGACCTAAACACCCTCGATTAAGTGAAAAAATAGTAAAGAGGTGCATTAGAGGCATGCTTCCAAACTATCGAGAAGGAAGAGGGCGTATTGCTTGGAAAAGGCTTAAATGTTATAATGAAATTCCAAAAGAATTTGAAGGAAAAGAAACAGTTAAATTAGAAAAACAGAAAAAAATTAAATTCGTGGCAGTAAAGCACTTACAAAAAAATAATTAAAATGGAAAAGAAATTTAGTTCAGGAAAAAGAAAAAGAGCAATTGCGAGAGCAATTTTAACAAAAGGAACTGGAAAAATATTCTTTAATAAAAAAGCTTATGAAACTTTGCAATTCTTAGATAAATTGCAATTACAAGAACCCCTTAAAATCGCTGAAAATGTTTTAGGTAAAATTGAATTTGATGTTGCTATAAATGTTCGAGGCGGCGGTGCAAAAGGGCAAATTGATGCTGCAAGACTTGCTTTGGCAAGAGGCATTGTTGATTTCACAGGTTCAAAAGACGTTGAAAAAGCATTTTTAGAATATGATAGAAATCTTTTAGTTGCAGATGTTCGAAGAAAAGAAGCATATAAGCCTGGAGATTCTAAAGCTAGAGCAAAGAGACAAAGTTCTAAACGTTAAGTATATCTTCTAAGATAATAATTCTTAAAAAGTCTAAAAAATACTTCTTCATATGGGAAACTTTTTAAAAAACACTTTGGTAGGGTTCGTTCTTGGAGGATTGAGTTTAACTTTAACAAATTGTTCTTATGAAAAAATAAAAGCAGATGGTTCAGAATTTAAATATGATAATACACTTCAAAAATTTGCTTGGGAAATAAAAGAAACAAAAGAAGACGGGACCACCATAAAATATTTTAGAGGGTCAAATAATAATAAGTTAAATTTCATAAAAATTGATGGTGAAGAATATTATTCTTGGGGTTTAGATACTATTATATGGAAAAAAGCAAAAGAGAGATATAATTTTGCAAAAAAACTACATGAAGAAAAACATACTCCTGCAAGAAAAGCCCGTGAAAAAAGAAAACTTGAAAAAGGACTAAAAGCTTTTGATTAATTCTTCCTCAAAATCTTATCTAACTTGTCTTGAACATGATTAAAATCTGTTGAGGAAATAATAACTTCATGGATGCCCTCATGAATTTGATTATCAAATTTTATTTTTCCTATATATGTGAAATTTTTTAATATCTTTTTGATACCATTTACTGAAAAACCATATTTATTTGCTAATTTATTTAAACTTAAATTATTTTGTAAAAAATCCTGGAAAAGTTCTTGAATTTTTCTTGCATTTTCTTCTACTTTTATTAATTTCCCTTGCTCTATTTTATATCCAAAGGCGGGTTTTGACATAATCTTTCCGGATAATGCTTTTTTTATCATCCCCTCTTTCTGGTTTTGTCCTCGCTGTTGTTTTAATTTTTCTAATTCTTGTTTAAGTTCTTGGTTTTCTTTTTTTAATCTTTCTAATTCTTCCATCTTACATTGTGTCTAAAGGGGATTTTGTTTTTTTAAGTTCTTCCATTTTCTTTTTTATCTTCTTTTCTATAAACTCTCTAGTGGACTCTTTACCTTTCTTAACAATTGTGAAGAAACATGAGAATATCGCTGGGTCGTACTAAGGTCAGCGTGGCCGAGCATTTCTTGAATAATCCTTATATCTACTCCATTTTCTAATAAATGCGTTGCAAAACTATGCCTCAAAGTGTGCACATGAACCCCTTTATTTATTCCTGCCTTTTTTGCAGCCTTAGCAACTATTTTTTGCACATTTCGTGTAGTCATTTTTCCTTTTCTTCCTGAAAAAACATATTCTTGATTTAATTTTCTTTGATTTTCAACTTGTTTTTCAAGTTTTTTTGAAAGTGCTTCAGGAATATTAAAAATTCTGTCTTTTTTTCCTTTTGCTTTTCTAATATAACCTATTTTCTCTTCAAATTCCAAATCATTTACTTTGAGAGAAACCACTTCTGAGACACGCATTCCACAAGCATAGATTAAAGAGACCATTAATTTTGACTTTTTTGTTTCAAAACTTTCCATTAATAATTTTACTTCTTGTTTGGACAAAACAACTGGCAAAGCTTTTTCCCTTTTAGGACGTTTTATCGACGCTGTTAAATCTTTTTTTAAAATCGCTGAATAAGCATATTTTATTGCAGATAAAAAGACAATTATTGAAGTTGCGGCCCTATCACTTAATTTTTCTGCAACATACATTTTCACATCGTCTTCTGTTACTTGTTCTGGCTGTTTTTTAATAAATTCTAGAAATTTCTCATTTGAATTTAAATATCTTTCTTGAGTATATTTGGAATTTTTCGCAATTTTTAATTCTATTTCTATTTTTTTAAGAAATTCTTGAGAGTTCATTTTAAATTAGGGTGTTTGGACAGGCTGTTTAAACAGTTGTTTGTATTTTTTTTCTTTAAACAGTTGTTTGTTATTCTTGAAAAGAATTGTTTTCATGCCTAATTTTTTTGCAGGTCTAAGATTCCATTCTTGATTGTCTATGAAAAGACATTCTGAAGGCATTACTTTTAATTTTTCCAAAGTTAAACTATAAATTTCTTTATTTGGTTTTCTCACCCCCACTTCACAAGAAACAATAACTGGAGAAAAATGCTTTATTAAAGATCTCGGCATCAATGCAATCTTAGAAAAGTGCCATTGATCAGATAGAATGGCAATCTTATATCCTTGTTTTTTTAACTCAATTGCTTGTTTTTTTAATTCTTTATTTAATGAAAAATTCCTCTTATATGCGTGCACTAACCATTTTTTTAATTTATATTTATTTACTTTAAGGTTTTGAGAAATTACTTTTAAAACTTGTTTTTCTGTTAATTTGCCTTCGATAGATTTTACATAGGCTGTATCTATTGCATCTAACCATTGATCAAGAACAATTTTTAATTTGCCTGCAAGATATTCATGAATACTTTTGTTTCTATGGCCACAATGTGCTGGAACTCCTGCTAAATGAGTGTCTTGAATTAATCTTACTAAAGTTTTTGGGATTTGTAACACCCCTCCCACATCAAAAATTATTGCTTTTATTACCATTATCCTCTCTTTTATAGTTTGAATTGTGCGAACTTCTTTATATATTCTTGGATAGTTAATTTTATAAGATAAGAAGGCCATTAAAATATACAAAAGAAAAATTTCTTTTGACAGATAAAATGGATCGGAGGTTGAAATGACAAACAAAATATATGTGGGGAATCTACCCTTTACCTATGGACATAAAGAACTTGCTGGAATATTTGAAAAATTCGGAAAAATCGAAGAAGCAGTTGTTATTGTGGATAGAGATGATGGCAGATCAAAAGGTTTTGGTTTTGTGACTTTTGTTGAGGAAGAATCAGCAAAAAAAGCACTAGAGATGGATGGAAAAGATGCTGATGGAAGAGCTTTAAAAGTTAACGAAGCTACACCAAGACCAGATAGTGAAAGAAAAGAAGAGCCAAAATCAGAAGAAAAAGCTGAATAAATTAGCTAAATTTTTTATTTTTTTATTGTTTTTTATTACAATAATTCTTATATAGGATTGGTTTTCTTATATAGATATGGAAAGAGAAAGGGTGATGGAAATGTTGATTGCGCTGATTTTTATAGTGTTAATTTTTATTATGATTTTAATTGGCTTGAGTGTTAGTAATACTACTACTTCAACTATTTCTAATTCATATAATCATATTGATAATTCTAAAACCATCACTCATGAAACTGCTCAAACTGTAAAAGTGGTTAAAAAGCCTGTTCAAACAACGCACCACACTTACAGAGATTATGATAAAAAACACTCTAAAACTTATTCAAAATATGATAAAAAACATTCTTATATTTCTAAAAAAATGAATTATTACTATTCTCCTAGGGGGAAACATTTTTGGGATTGGGGGGAGAATTATTATTACAAAGATTATGATTCATATGGTCGGCACATAAAAGAAGATAAAAAATTATATTATGCTGATACTTACAAAGTTTATGTTTATAATGATGGGCCTGGACAATATATTACTGTAAGGTTTTATTTTGAAGATTATGGGGGTTATGAAAAAACACATGATATGCGAAAGTATGTTAGTTTTGATGAGGAAGAATTATTTTATTTTAGAGATGTTTCTAAATACAAGGATGAATATTATAATTGGAGATATAAGATTTTAGATTAAAAAGAATTCTATTCTGAACTTAGGTTAGCTTAGTATATAAAAACATGACTTCGCATAAGGTATATTGTACGAAGTTCTTACACATAAAAGTGGTTTTTTTAGAAATAGTGCTTATAAGGAGATTTTAGAGGTTTTATGGGCAATACAAGTGTCTTTTACTAACCAAATAAAACCTTCTTTTAAGGTATTATATTTTTCAACAGAAACCTCTTCATAATCGCAAATATCCTTTATTGGAATTTTTATTTGACCTTTCTTTGGAAAATAAGAATAACCTAAAAATCCCCAATCTTTTGAAAGCCCCATGACTGCAGGAAAATTAATTTTTTCAACAAGGATATTCTTTTTATTATTAAAATAAAGCTTATCTTTAAACCGATCAAAGAATTCCACGCCTTCCTTTAATACTACTTCATTCATTAAATGTTGTGCGAGAGAACCCATATTGGTTCGAGAAAAAGAAGCTATTTAAACATTTATTTGATTTAAAACACATTTCCCCCTTCTTTGTGCACTTAGGTTAGGTTTGTTCCCTTTCAATAAAAAGTGGAATTTCCTTGTAAAATTAAGAATATTTTCTTTAGTTTTGCCTCTTTTCTATTGTAAGTTAAATGTGGGGCTCTTTTGGAAAGATTGCTTGGATCTTCAATTTTATTGTCTTCATAATTTATACTTCTTTTTTGATTATCTAACTCCTGGAAGATTCGGGGGTGCAATTTTATTTGCTATAAAAGGAAATAGATTTGCCTCAAACTCTTTCCTGCTTTTAAGAACATATTTTTTAGGTTTTTTATGTTATTTTTTAAAAAGCCTTTAAGATAATTTTTAAAATAATTGTAGGGGATTGTTTTTCCAATATTTATTTAAAAGAAATTAAATAATTAAATCTTTTGTGCACTTAGGTTAGGTTTGTTCATAAATTTATTTTTTTCTTTTGTTGTTTTTGTTGTTTTTGTTGTTTTTTCTCTTTTTTAGGGTGTTTGAACAGGGTGTTTGAAGGCTTTATCGTCGGATAAACTTTTACTTTTTAGGTTATTTTAAACAGGCTGTTTAAAGATAATTTGGAGGATGCTTAAATAAACACCCTGTTTAAGGCTGTTTGGACAGGCTGTTTTAGGTTTTTTTTTTAATTTAGGGTGTTTAAACGGCTGTTTTTTTGTTTTTTTGGTTTATTTTTTGACTGTTTTTTAAGTAAAATTTTCTTTTGTTTTTAATCTTTTTACCGTCGAAAAAAGAAAAGTATTTAAAGTACATCTTCCAAAATATATTATGGTGTGGTGGTTTTTTAGGAAAAAAGAGATTGAAAGCATAAAAGAGGACACAAAAAAAGGTTTTGAAAGTGTGAAAAAAGATATTTCTTCTGTTAGTGGTTGGATCAAACACCTTGATTCTGAGAAAAATCTACAAAAAAAGGACCTTGAAGACATTAAAGAGGTTTTATCGTCGGTCCAAAGTGAGGTTGATGGTGTTAAAAATGTTCTTGCAATCATGAATGAATTAAAAACAAACAGGGTGTTTAAAACACCCAAACAGCTGTCCAACAAACAAACAGCTGTTTATGCTGTCCAAACAGGTGTTCAAACGGGTGTTCAAACACCAAAATTAGAACAGTTTTCAGTAACCGAACGTGCTATAGTGTGGGTACTTTTAAATAGTGACATGAAGCTTAGTTATGAAGATCTTGCAGCAATGCTTGGGAAAGAGAGATCTACTATAAGAGGTCAAATAAATACCTTAAAATCAAAAAGTGAGGGCTTAATTGAAGAAAGTATAGAGGAAAATGGTAAAAAGAGGGTGTTTATACCTGAAAATATCAAAGAAAAACTATTAAAAAAATCGAAAGTGAGAGTTAAATCAAATAAAAATTCAAAAAAAGATCAAAAAATTAGTAAATATTAATATTTAAACAGCGAGAAGTGAGGGCTTGCTGTAAAAGTTGAATAAAGGGCAAAAAGAGAGAAGAAGAAAAATCCCAAAAAGAAATTAAAAAAGGGAAAAATATAAAGAAAATTAAACTCCTAAAAGAGAGAATTAGTTATTCTCTTAACAGGATAACTACTTGTTAGTATAAGCTTCTTTTTGTTTTATCGACGGTAATTAAAGTTCTCTTAATTTTAAAATAGTGTTTAAAGAGGTTATCTTTTTTAAATTCCTTGAAACATTTAACTCTATCTCTTTGTTATTTGATTTGTTTTTTTCTATAGGGGCTTGTTTCTTGATTAATCTTCCCACATAGTCTCTAATTGAGCTTTCAGTTAAATTTAACCTTTCTGCAAGCATTTTATAGGTAGAAAAGCCCTTTTCCTCGTCAAATTGATATATTGTAGAAAAGACTAACATCTCTTGATTGGTTAATCTTTTAAATTTTAGCCTAATTTGTTTCTTAATATTATCTAAAGATTCTATTATTTCTGCTGCAGAATCTATTGTGTTTAGATTGTCTTGTTGGGTTTTGGTGCTTTTTGTGTAATTTTGTGTCTGATTGTCTATGTGTCTGTCTGTCTGTCTGTCTGTCGAAGCCCCTTGATTTCCAGTGGAAATACCCATATTTTGGATGTTTAGAGGCTTAAAAGAGGGGTGATGTGTCGAAGACCCCTTAATTTCCGTTGGAACATTTGAGAGATGTGTCGAAGAGATATTCTCTTGAGATTTGCTTAAAAAAGCTAATTTTTCTTTAAAATTGTAAAGAATTTTATAAATATCTTCAAATCCTTCTTTAATATCTTTTATTTCTTCTTTTAAATTTCCAACCTCATTATTAAAAAAATTTAAATCTTCACCAAATTCGTCAAACATTCTTTTTAAGTTATTCATATATAAATATATTTATTTGCCTTAAAAAAGTTTAATGTCCTTTAATATACCTTTTCGGTTAGTCTTGTTTATAATAATTATATACTTTATTAGATAATTTCCAACGTGTTCTTCTAATATATTCCTTACCTTGAGGATTCTTTTTTATTTCCATCACAAACCCCTTTTGTTTTAAAATTAATAAAAGTTTCTTTGTGAATTCTTCATCTCTAGCCATTTCTAAAGCAATATGAGACGTAAATAAGGGTTTTGGGAACTGAGAATACAAATATGCAAGAATTTGCTCTGAGATTTTATTTTTCTTTTCTTGAGAAATTTTCATAAAAACAATAAAAAACTAGAATTTAAATACATTTTGGGAGGGTATTTTAGAAAATTATTCTTTTTTCTTTTCTTTATTTTCTTTATTTTCAAATTTTAAAGAAGGTAATTGGAAATGTGGTGGAAGATTCATTTCATCTTCTAACTGAATCGCTCTAATATTTGATTTTCTTAAAATTACATTAAAGACAAATAATTTGAACTTTTCAGAAAAATCTTTTTTCTTCCATTTTTTAATTATTTCTTTTGCATCTTTAGGATCTACTAAAACAATTAAATTTCCTTCAAAAGCTAATTCCGCTATTTTGGGTTCATAAAAAATACCATATGAAAATTTTATTTCTATAGGTGTTTCTTTTGCCTTTAAAAAATCTGAAGAAATTTCTTTTAAATCTAAAACATTTATTGAAGTTTTCACTTGAGGAGGTTTTGTTAAACTCCCTTTTTTTTCTATTAATATTTTTGTAAAATTAAATCCTATGACTCTCATTTTATAATTATAAAGAATTTGGTTTTTTAAACATTTGGGTTGTACACAAAAATTCAATTAGGGAGTGTATTATAGTTGTTTTATTGTAGATAAATTTATAAACAATTTAGTTTTAATTTAATCATGCAGACAGAAAAAAATCCTTTTACATCCTTGGTAGGAAAAATGATTGTTACTAAAGAAGGTAAAAGATTAGGATTCATAAAAGATATTACTTTTGAGACAAAATCTGGAGAATTAATTAATCTTGTTATAAAAGATTCTACAATTTATACTAAGAATCTTAATTTAGAAAGAACTTCTTCAAACGAATATTTAATCCCTTATAGTGCTATAATTGCAATTGGAGATTTTATTATAGTATCTGAAGAAGATTTAATTTAGTTTTTATAAAAGGTGGGAGACCCCCCCTTTGATTTCTTATGGAAATGTTTTTGTTGTTGTTTTTTGTTTTTATATTTATAATTTTCATTTAAAAAATTTTGTATAGTGTAGTATATATAATATATATATATATTATATTATATATTATATATAATAAATAAAATTATTATTTTGTTATAAAAGAAATTATATTTTTATTATAAAAGAAATCATATTTTTACTTAGAGTTTATTTATCAATTTTAAAAAAATTATTGTTTTTAATTAGTTATTTTTTAAAATAAGAATTTCCACATGAAATTTAGGTGTCTTTCTTTTTTAGTAGTTATAACTATTTATATAATAAATTCATTTTTTCTCGTTGAGAATTTAAAATTAAATTCCATTTCCACTGGAAATAAAAGTGGGTGGGGGTAATAAAAAAATGAAAGAAGAATTAGATAAAATTTTTGAGTCTTTTGATAAAAATATCATCTTTAAAGATAAAAGTTTATTACAAATAAATTATACTCCCGAATTAATACATCATAGAGATGAACAAATAAAGCAAATTGCATCTATTTTGGCACCAGTTTTAAGAGGGGAAAAAACAAGTAATCTTTTTTTATATGGAAAAACTGGAACTGGAAAGACTTTATCTATAAAATATGTAAGAGATGCTCTTTTTAAGAGATTTAAAAAAGATATGAAATTTGATTTAAGGATAGAATATCTTAATTGTAAACTTAAAAAAGTTTCAGATACAGAATATAGAATTTTAGCAGAATTAATTAAAAAATTAGGGGGAGAAGTACATGCAACAGGTTTACCTACCCAAGCAGTTTATAATAAATTCATTGAATTAATAGATTCTAAAGAACAATTAGTAGTATTAATTTTAGATGAAATTGATCAAACAATAAAAAAAATATCTAATAATTTTTTATATAATTTAACAAGACTTAATTCTGAACTTTCAAAGTCTCAAATTTGTCTTATTGGTATTAGTAATGATTTAACCTTTTTAGATGAAATTGATCCAAGAGTTAGAAGTTCTTTATCTGAGGAAGAAATTGTTTTTCCGCCCTATAATGCCTTGCAAATTCAAGATATTTTAAATAAGAGGGCAGAAAACGCATTTAAATCAAAAGTTTTGTCTGAAGGGGTTGTTGCGAAGTGTGCGGCATATGCTGCAAGAGAACATGGCGATGCTAGAAGAGCTTTAGATCTTTTGAGGGTTGCAGGAGAATTAGCTGAAAGACAAAGTTCTAAAAAAGTGAATTTAAAACATATAGATGATGCAAATAGTAAAATTGAAAGGGATAAAATAATAGATGTTGTTAAATCTGAACCCAAACAATTTCAATATGTATTACATTCTATAATAAGTTTAGCTGAAAATAAAAATGAAAATTTTTTCACGGGAGATATTTATAATCATTATCAAAAAATTTGTCAAAAAAATAAATCAGAGATTTTAACTCAAAGAAGAGTTAGTGACATTATTCAAGAGTTTGATATGTTGGGCATAATAAATGTAAGAGTAATTTCAAAAGGCAGGGGTGGAAGGATGAGAGAAGTAAAATTAGCCATATCTAATGATATTTTAGAAAAAGTAAAGGAGATTGTTAAAAATTCAATTGATTATATTTAAAATTAATATTAAAAATGTTAAAAAAAGAAATTTTGAAAATTTGTATAGAAAAAAGTGTATTATTAGATAATGATCTTTTAGAAGCATTTAGTGAGGTTGAGAGTTTAGATACTATTAAATTAGTTATAGAAAAAATAAAAAATCAAACCCAAAAAAGATTTATTACAAAAGAGGTTTTTAATTCAAATAAAGAAATTTTAGATAATTTTCTTAAAGGATCCGATGAAAAGAGAAATGTTTTAAAAAAATTAAAAATTAAATTAGGTTTAAATTTAGAAATATCCACCACTATTTGTGATTGTAAAGAAGTTCATGAAAATTTGGGAAAAGTAAAGGTGTCTTCTTCTTTTCCTACTTTTCCAAAATCCCTTGAAGTTAAAGATTTTGTAAAACATTTTAGAGGGAGATTTAGTAATTTGAGAGAGATCATTGAAACAAACCCCAAATTAAAGAATTTAGTATCAATAAATAAAATAGGAGGAAATAAAGGCCATTTTTCTATTATAGGAATAGTTTTTGATAAAAAAATAAGTAAAAATAAAAATATTATTTTGGAAGTTGAAGATTTAACAGGTAGAATAAAACTTCTTATTAATAATTCAAATAAAGAGCTTTATGAAAAAGCCCAAGATATTGTTTTAGATTCTGTTTTAGGATTTAATTGTACTGGAACGGGAAATTTTCTTTTTGTCAATGAATTTGTTTTTCCAGGAATAAATGTTGATATTAGAAAAAAAGCAATTTTAGATGAATCTGCTTTGTTTATTGGAGATCTTCATTATGGAAGTAAAAATTTCCTAAAAAAAGAATTTTTGAATTTTATAAAATATCTTAATGAAGATTCATTAGAGAATATTGAATCTAAAAAAATAAAATATTTGTTTATTGTGGGAGATGTTGTTACAGGCGTAGGAAATTATCCTAATCAAGAAAGGGATTTGGAAATTGATAATTTAGAGAAACAATTTGAAGGCCTTGCTAATTTATTAGGAAAAATAAGAAAAGATATTAAAATCATAATTTGTCCAGGAAATCATGATGGAGTTAGGTTAATGGAACCTCAACCAATATTTTCTGAGAAATATGCTTGGCCACTGCACGATTTAGAAAATGTTATTTTGGTTGAAAATCCTTCTAAAATAAATATTGGTTCTAGTGAGGGTTTTGAAGGGTTTGATGTTTTAATGTATCATGGTTTTTCTTTTCCTTATTATGCTAACAATGTTTCTTCTTTAATTGCAGAAGATTCTATGAATCATCCTGAAAAGATTATGAAATATCTTTTAATGAATCGACATTTGGCACCTTCACACAATTCTGTACAATCTTATCCTTGTGAGAAAGATGCTCATTTTATTAATAAAGCCCCAGATATTTTTCTTGCAGGGCACACTCATAAAAGTGGAATTTTTTATTATAATAATATTTTAATTATTTCTGTTTCTACTTGGGAAACTATGACTTCTTATCAAGAAAAATTTGGAAATAAACCAGATCTTTGCAAAGTTCCTATGATTAATTTGAAAACAAGGCAAGTTAAGGTTTTGGATTTTGAGAGTTCAGGAACTGAAAACAAAAAAGAAATTATTGCTGAGGTGAGAGAATGAAAATTGGGATAGATTTGAATGATGTGTTAATTGAAACATTTGCAGCAGTAGCAAAATATCATAATAGTAAGTTTGGTACTTCTTATGAGGTAAAAGACATTACAAATTATTTTGTTTGGAAAGGGGGATTATTTAAAAATAAAGAAGAAGCAATATCTGAGATTATTTCTTTTCAAGAATCTGAGGTTGTTACTGAAATGGTTTTGTGCGAGGGTGTTTTAGAAGCTTTAGATAATTCATCTAAGAAAAATGAATTAATTATAATAACTTCAAGGCATGATGTTTTAAAAGATAAAACTCAAGAACTGTTAGAAAGCCATTTTAAAAATTTTAACTTTTCTGTAAGATATTCTGGGAATCTTCATAGGAATAAAAAATGTAAAGCAGATCTTTGTTTAGAAGAAGGTTGTGAAATTATGATTGAGGATAGACATGAGACTGCTTTAGAATGTGCAAAAAAAGGTGTTAAAGCAATTCTTTTAGATAAACCTTGGAATCAAGAAGAAAAAACCCATGAAAATTTAATTAGAGTTAAAAATTGGAAAGAAGCCTTAGAAAAAATAAAGGAGATTGAAAATGAAAACTGAACAATATTTTACAAATTTAAGAAATCAAGTAGATGATATTTATGGACTTGCTCAAAAAGCAAGGGCAAAAGGATATGACCCCGTCGATGAAGTGGAAATTCCTTTAGCAATGTCTATGGCTGAAAAAGTTGTTGGGATTATTTCAACAATGTATCCTCAAATGCAAGGTTCAGGAATTGCAGAAAGGATTTTAGAATTAGAAGAAGAATATGGGAAATTAGATTCTACAATTTCTTTTAAAATTGCAGAGGAAGTTGCAGAACAAAAATTTTGCAAATTTGCAAATTTAACTGAAGCAATTGAAGGAGGAATAAGAATTGGGTTTGGATATCAAACTATTGGGGTTGTTTCAAGTCCTTTGGAAGGGTTTACTGGAATAAAAATAAGAAATACTAAGGATGGAAAAGAATATCTTGAAGCTAGTTTTTCAGGACCAATTAGAAGTGCAGGAACCACTGCAAGTGTTGTTTGTTTGATGGTAATAGATTTTTTAAGGGAAAAATTTGGTTTTGCAAAATATGATCCTACTGAAGATGAAATTAAGCGTGTTTGGGCAGAGTTAGAGCATTTTCATGATAGGGTTGCCAATTTACAAGGGATGCCTACTGAAATAGAAGCATTATATTTGGCAGAAAGGATTCCAATTCAGGTTGCAGGAGAACCTTCTGAAAAAATAGAAGTTCCAAATTATAAAAATTTAGAGAGAGTAGATACAGATTTTTTAAGGAGTGGATTTTGTTTAATTTTGGCAGAAGGTTTGGCTCAGAAAGCAAAGAAAGGTTTTCGTTTATATAATCATGCTAAAAAAAATGGAATTAAAATGACTGGTTTTGATTGGATTGAGGGGTATTTGGATTTACAAGAAAAAGTAAGTAAAGGTAAAGCAAAAACAATAGATTCTGTTCCCCCATATATAAGGGATTTGGTTGCAGGTAGGCCTATTTTTGGTCACCCTTCAGAGTCTGGTTCTTTTAGATTTAGATATGGAAGAGGAAGAAATTCTGGTTTTAGTGCTGCAGCAGTACATCCTGCCACTATGGCAATTACAGATGGATTTATTGCAATTGGAACTCAATTGAAAATAGAAAAACCCACTAAAGGATGTGCAGTTACTTCATGTGATAAAATTGAAGGACCAATTGTTAAATTAAAAAATGGGAGTGTGAGGCAATTATTTTTAAGAGAAGATGCAAAAAAAATATATGATGATGTTGAAGAAATAATTTATCTTGGAGATATTTTATTTCCTTTTAGTGATGTTATAAATAGAAATGCTAATCTTGTTTTGCCCGGATATGTTGAAGAGTGGTGGAATTTAGAACGTATAGAAAAAGATAAATCTCTTCAAAAAGATTTTGATTATTTTAATGTTTCTTTAGAAGATGCAATTAAATTAAGCAAATATCACAAACTTCCTTTACACCCCAAACATATTTATTATTGGACTGAAATTTCTAAAGGGCAATTTGAAAATTTATTAAAATGGCTGAGATTTTCTAAGATTGATGAAAAAATAATTCTCCCGTTTACTAAACAAGATCAAGAAGAATTTGCTTTTGGAAAAAGGGCTTTGGAGCTTTTAGGAATTCCACATGAAGTAACTATAGAAAATATTGTTATTAATAAAAATCATAGTAAATCTTTAATG
>Ga0307928_10000464_pt1 | contig 30564 bp, 64 predicted proteins | sample AceLakmetagen232_FD_201815 | JGI IMG/M metagenome (GOLD analysis project Ga0307928, IMG submission 201815) | Saline water microbial communities from Ace Lake, Antarctica - #232 | ecosystem: Environmental > Aquatic > Non-marine Saline and Alkaline > Saline | place: Antarctica: Ace Lake... | reverse complement strand
TTGACGAGAAGTATGCCCCCTAGAATAACTAGGGCGATCATCATAAAAGAAAATATCGGCATCATTACCTCTGATTAAGTCCACTCAAACCAAGATCGGCGATGCTTCCACCGATGACACAATTAGTCGCTACGGTTTCCGTAATGACACCAGCAGCGGTTTCATTTCGAGCGGTACAAATTCCAGCCAACCCTGCTGCAAAGGCTTTCGCAATCTCCAACTGTAACAATGCTGGGTTACGTCCATATGCCGTCGCGTTCAAAGTTGTCTCTTCTGCTCTTGCCGTTGCTGCGATTACCAATGCTCGGGCATTTACAGAGTCAATTGTAAACTGCTGTGTGGCTTGGTCAAGAATCTGTTCCTGACGTGCAGCCTCAATACGTGCAGCCTCAATTCTTGGGGGAATTCCAATATCACGAATGAACACGCCCTTGATGACTGCTCTCTGATATGCATTCCCGTCATCATTGGTTGCCCCAAGTAAGTTCTGAATGTGAACTTGAACACTATCGCCTAGTTGTGATCTACGAGCCGAGAAAATGTCAGCCACCGACCAACCCGCGACTGCGTTACGATATCCACTACGAATGGCGTTTAGAATTTCAATCTGAGCCTTTTCTTCAGAACGTTTATCCATGTAAACATCGAACACACTCAATGGATCGTAAGCGAAGATAACTGATACATCACCCTTGACAGTTACAGGATCGCTCGTTTGTGCCTCCATCATAATTGGCACGTTCTCGTCGCTCTCAGGAGGGAAATTTTGGTCTGTCATATCGAAACAGACTGCATCATGCATACCAAGATAATTCCAACCAGATTCGAGCTTCTCCTTCTTCACATCACCGAATCGTGTCTTCACGCAATGTTCAGTAGAGTCTACGGCCGTACATGCCATAGCGCCGAAGCACAGAACCAATGCGAGTGAAAGAAATCTACTGATTTTCATACAATAACCCCTTTACTTAAAATTGTGTCTCGGGAAGAAGGAGCCGAAACATCTCCTATGTTATGCGGTGTTGACTTCTAGGGCGAAATCCATAATCGCCTGTTTGTGAATAGGACGGCTATCCAAAGTGCCCATGTCAGGAATGACGTAAACCGTCTCCTTCATTTTCTGAGCGAGTCTTTGAAGTCCATCCTTATCCGTGGATGGATTAAGATCACCGTACCAAAATCTGCCGGCTTCATGCGTATACAAACCCACATTTGCCAACTCGGGCTGTTCAATAAATCGGCCCATTGGACCAACGTTTTCTTCCGCCAACTTAATGGCTTCAGACATTACTACTGTGTCCCAAAAAGACATTATGTCTCCTGAATAATGATGAAACTACTTAAATGTCCCCACGTTCAGCCATCTCATTCGCGAGGATTAGATAATGTTCGCGACAACGGTTCGGGCTGCCCGGTAATGATTTGCGGCGAAACCCTTTCCCACCACATACTTCACAGATTGTAGCCGAATCTCTTTCCAGTGACCATGCCAATCTGTCCAACATATCCTGTACTACCGCGTCATCCGTTTTGGTTTTGATATTCAACATACCCATACGGTGACCGACTTCTACAACATCAATATAAGCTCGTGTCGAAAGAATGTCAACCATCTTCCAAAAGGTTTCAACTAAATCGTGCCAACCGTCACCAACTTGATCGTAAGAAGTTTCCGGATCCATTTTCATTCCTTATAATACTCAAGTAATGTTTTGCGTATCTTATCTTTGGTTTTTTCTGAACGTTTCTTTCCCTTATTCCAAGGCGTCTTACCCCTTCGGCCTAAGTTGGGTTTACCTGTTTTAGTAACACTAATCTTGCGGCGTACCTCATCAGAAATCACTTGACCAACTTTTGAGGTACGTATTTTTTCTTTCGTCTCATCAGAAATCTTATGTCCCTTCAATGCCTCACTGATTTTCTTTCTAACATCTGGCCGTTTTGCGGGATTATCGTTACCATATAACGAGGGACATCGTGCTATCCTACTCATATTCATACAATTGGATTTTCCCACATGCGCCGCCAAATATCCATCTTCTACATCGAATAGTTTATCTACATCTTCTACTACTTCAACCAACTCAAAACGAAACGATTCTTCTCCATATTTGTTCCATGTTCGTTGAACAACCTGATTATGGTGATTTTTATTTATTAGTTGTCGTTTGTGTGCACCCCACCTTCGATGAACATTTTTAGCCGAACCGTAATAATACCTTCCATTCTTTACACAAACAATCCGATATATTCCACTTACTTTTTCCATAGATAACTCCGTTGGGGCTATCTATAAGTAGTGTAAATAGAGAGTTTATACTATTTTCAAAACAAGCGGTCAGGCGAGTATTGAACTCCCTCCTCTACACTGGTGAGTGTAGCGTGCTACCTTTAACACTATGACCGCAAATGTCTGTGGTGAAATGAAAAATTGTTCAGTGTAAGTCAACACTCAAGAAACAACAATCAATTCATCAAAACCGTCGCCGATTTAAAGCGTGCCCCGCCAACAATCAAAAGTCATAAGTTGGGTTTGTTTTTGGTGCGGGGAATCAAACGGTTAATAGGAGTCTCATAAGAGAGTCTGGTCAAGGTATTGCCGAAGCAACACGCACTGAATAATTAACCACTTGTCAATAGTCCTTGCCGTCCGTGCCGGAGCGGTAGGTGCTATCTATCACCACAGACGATGTTACGTTATCAACTCAAGTGCTCTGAGTTGAACTTCAAAATCACCCAAAACATCAATTTCAACCGTCGCGTTGATGCGTTCCAACTGATCCACAATCGCTTCAATGCGTTGCTTGAAAGACTTCTCTTCACTCTTGAGATAATCCAAATCTATCTGCGCCAGAGTGACGAGTCTGTGAATGTTAGGATCTTCCACTTGACCACGATGCCAAGAACTAACTTCAACTTGCGCCTTCTCACCCTTACGGCGATACGCCTCTAGGCGAGTACGTAACTCATCTTCACTTACGCGAGGGGTCTTACCCATCGTTTTACGCATACCAGTGATGAGGCCCAACTTCGCCTCAATAGAACGTAACTCTGTGACGAGTTGATTGATTCCGTTGGATGCATTGGCCTGTCCAACCATATCTCGGAGATATGCACGGAGATCCTGTAACTGGAGAACTAAGGCTAGTGACTTGCGCCATTCCTCTCCAGCATCATCCAACTGCTTTGTGATAACTTCAGGTGTGTCGTGAACGAAAACTTCTTTGTGGGATGAAGAACCTACGTCCTTCGTTGCGTCAAAAATCGCCGAGTCAATCTTGCCGACGAGCTTTGTAGCCTTACGTAACGTGAGTTGTAACATTGTAACCTCTATTTTTTATTGTTTGCCAGTAACCCAATCACTAGAAAATCCAGTGTCAGCTAAGTGTAAATACTGATGCTCTTTACCAGTGGTTTCCGATTTTGCTGTCATTTCTACGGCCGGAAAATCTGCTCTATCTGATAACTTCTCTGCTCCCTCTTTCAAGAGATTAGGAATCTGCTCTTCATATGCCCGAATACGTTCGGGATCTTTATCATATAATTGTCCATTGACTCTTTTGATTCTATAACTAATTGTCCAAACTTCTGCGACTGGCTCTGCCATAACTAACTCCTTTTGTTAAATAACCACGGTGGGAGTCGAACCCACAACACTCTGGTCTTAAACCAGATGCCTCTGCCAATTGGGCTACGCGGTCACGAAATGATGTGTAATCGGACTGCCGTTCTTCAGTAAGAGTGTGCACCTCTTGTCGGTAGTAACGCCTTTTCTCCGTCTTGGTATGCCTAGAACCCCAATACAATACGGATTCTACTACTATCAACCACCGATCTACTAAAGTCTCAGGTCTTGTGAGACACCATCAAATAGCCACGGTGAGATTTGAACTCACACATAATTAAGGTTTGAGCTTAACGCCTCTGCCAATTGGGCTACGCGGCCAAAACATCATTACAATGTCAAGTCATTTTAAACTCCATGGAAATCAGCCCGGCGGCTGAATGTCAAGAGTGAAAAAGAAAAGAAGGGAGTGCTATGAAAAGTTGTCTCCTATTCAGGAACAAAGACTCAGAGGATTTGTGAAGGCATTGATTCCGAAGCGGTCAACTTCTTCGTCTTAAATCATCCGCCGGTAGCACGAATAACCAAACCTTTCACTCTAACGCTGTCAATCCCATGTTTACCACTAATAGCGACCAACCATTAATGACAGGAACATTCGTCACTCATTATCGGCCTGAACACGTCAGTTCAAGATGTACCGCTCTAGTCATAAAGCACAAAGTCAAAAAGTTCTTCTTCTGTAGTCACTCGGATGTCATTTCCGATGCTATCATACTTCAACATTTACTTAGTATTTTACCTGTGGAAACGTCGGATTCGAACCGACTTCTCTCCATAACAGAGCGACTATCCAATAGTCCAGTTTCCGATATTTTATCATTTACTCTAATTTAGTTTTACTTCTTCTATTATATAATATACTCCACTATTTGTGACATTCGTGATTCCATAAGATGCACCTACGTAAGATGTCTTTTCCCTCTTCAACTTCGGTTTCCCTTCAATTATCAAATAGCTACTGCATGCTTCCACCTGGAGTTGAACCAAGTCTCTCTGTGTGTAGGACAGAAGTGCTAAACCGTCACACCCTGGAAGCTTGTTTATATTTCCGTAAATAATCGTTTCTTTTTGTATGCTTCACTGCTCTACCACACCAAGTTTCTGTTTGAGTATGACAATTAGGACAAGCCAACCTTAAATTATGTAGAAGATAGGAAGTTCAAAACCATCAAACCTTAAACGTCTTGATCCAACGTGACAACCAATACAGCGACTCTTCTCTAGAACAACCAAATTCCTGCTCGACGTATGGTGCTGCGCCGAACATATTGGTTACGCCCGAATCTCTGAGATCGACAAGATACTCAAAAACGTCTGCTTCGTCAAGTGTTGAGTCTGCTTCGTCAAACATAGTCTTTCCTTACAGTGAAAGTTTATCTCTTTCTCTACAGTAAAGATACCACTATTGATTGTATTTGTCAATACCCCCGACAGGATTCGAACCTGCATGTGTCCAATTACTCTTTCAAGTGGTTAGAAGCCACAGGAGATACAAGGGCATGTTTACGTATTTCTTGTATTGTTAACAACTTATGATCCAATTCCCAATGGTGGTTTTTACATAAAGCCATTAAATTATCAAATGAATTAATTTCGGATACCAAAGTATCTTCTGAGAAGCTAGCTACTGCTTTGATATGACAAACATCAAAATGTTTATTATAACCACAATATATACAATATTTAGGGTTATTTGATTTTAAATATTTAGATCTCGCGTGATCTCTAATTCTACTATGTTTCTGATACTGTCGTTTTCCTTTAACATCCCGAAGACATTGATTTTCTAAAAGCTCTTTTGACCTTACAAATGACCGACATTGATCGCAATATTTTGTTCGTATACCATCTTTATACGACTTGCGAATAATTTCCGTTTGACAACTTATACAATAAATCTTTTTTAATTTTCGTTTTGGAAAATGGACATTATTATAACGAGCTGAACAACTACGACTACAAAACGTTGTTTGCCAAATTCCCATCAAATCAATTCCACAGTTTTTACAAGTCTTCACATCCTTTCTCCAAGTTATCGAACTCATACTACCAATAAATAGTTTGGAGGTGTTCAAAACCTGTATTTAATCCATTTGGCTACGGAGGCTCGTGAGCCTCGCTGGACTCACATCTTTTCAAAATTATCCAGTTCGTCTAACTCATCCCAAACTTCCGAGTCATCCAAATCAAGTTGATTGATTCTTCGTCTGAACGTTGAACGTTTGGGACGTTCTCTACGAACTAGCACTTCGTCCGGTTCTCTTCGTGGTTGCGGACGATCCTTCATCGTGTTACTCATTTTCTTCCCAATCGTAATAGTATAGACCATTAACACTCACATATAAATATAACGGACCACTTGTTTTTTGTCAAGTCCCCCCCTTTTGAACCAGTTCCAACGTAACATCAATGAGCCATTCACCAACTTCTTTCTCATTTGGTTCTGCTGGTAGAGGAGTGTGATCTTTCATTTCCTTCATCTGGATGCTACGAATCGCTGCTTCGTTCTTGACTGCCTCAAGGCTCCACTCACCTCGTTTACATGCAAGCAACTCTTCTCTGTCCTTATCACGATAGACATTCAGTACGCCAGTTTCAACGAACTCGATACCCATACGATAGAGCCGGATTAGATGTGCAGCGTTCTTCGGGTCAAATCCAAACTTGTCAACAAGAGCCTTTCGTTTCGCTCCCATTGTTCGGCTGTACCTACTTGTCTCCAACCTTCCAAGTTGGTCATGAGCATAGCCTGAAAGAGAATGGTACGCTCTGAGCGATGAGAACTTGTCTCTCATATCCTGCAACTCATAGAAGACTTCTGAAGTATCGACAGGGCAATAAAACTCTTTGCGGAGCCAGATTGTTTCCAGAACGTTCGGGTTGTTCTTGAGAAGTAAGCTAACATACTTTCTGAGTGAATAGATCTTGATATCCAACCCAAGGTCTTTCGGATCCCAATGATCAAAACTTTTGAGGCCCAGTAAGTAACCTGGTGGCGGAAGAACAACACCAAAGAAGTCTACATCACTACTCGGAGTTGACATTCCATGTGACTGAGATCCTGTAAGGCAGACCATAAGAACGTTCTCTTCAAAGCTAAAGCCGTTCCGTTCCTTGAATACCTTCCGTACCATCTCTGGTAGTAACCTTTCCATTTCTCACCTTCCTTAAAGTATCTAGTCTACTGATTGCTTCGTTAAGTGCATCTCTGGAAGTTGGAGAAACCGCCTCAATACTTGATACTGCTTCGGCCGCATCTTCAATTCCATCAATATATGATTGTTCTATTCGGGCCCCGTGATGATTGAGTTCCCGGAACAGACCTGAGACTTGTTCAGTTCTTCGATCTAAATCCTCAATGATGGAATCAATGTCGTTTAATAGACTACAAATATAATCACCGTATAATTTCTCAGAAGCGGGCGATAGTCCAGTAAACGTGATGACATGAGAATTACCTTCAGGATCAATTAGCTTAGCTTCTTTGTAATGCCAGCTCCATGATCCTGTTGCTATTATTTTCTTTAGCTTTCTTAGATTAGTAGACATAGAAGCCTTAACTAGTTAGTAGCTGTTTTTCTTTTTGCTTCTTTTTCTTTTATAATTTGGTCCTGCGCAAATTTTGGCACACGCCGAGCTGCGTAATGCTCGTTGGGAGGTGTAGTCCTGATAGGAAACACAACCTTTTGCTTGCAAGTCTGATTATACATAGTACACATCGGGAAATGGTGAAATTGATATAAACTATTTATAAAGTCGATACTCAATCCCAGCCTTCTCAAGAAGACCAATCATATCCCGCGTTCCTTTACTCTCTTTCAAGTTAGGATGAAAAGCGAATGCGAACTCGATGTCTGGGTTCGCTGTCAACATTTCTTTATTACGTATTGGCCCAGCGGCCTTTCCGTACTGAGTCCACTTCGCTGGGTAAGGGATGGGATTCATCCCTAAGAACTCTGCCATGTAGGCGGCTAACTTGTCCGCCCCACGCGCGTCACCATGAATGACTGTTACATCGGCCGGATCGATGTTGCGTTCTTCCAAAAAATCAACGAACACCTCACCGATTCCTATGATGTCAGTCCAATTTCTATCGCCTGTGACCAAAACAGTTATTCTTCTATTCTGTTCTTCTTTCGTCGCCATTTGATTCCTTTGTTCCAAGGAATATGATCTTTCTTAAATCCCGGCTTTTCTTCTCCATAATGGTGAGCAACCTTTTTCCCTTTATTCCACGGGCCTAATTTTCGGGCTGCTTCAAATCTATCGCCTGTTGTGGGTTTACCCTTTTTCGCTTCGCTGATTTTCTTTTTAGTTTCCGGCGATAACGGATTTCCATAATTAGGAGACTCGTGTGGAGGATGAGATTTTACCATCTTCCTCTTAGACTCATCTGTATGTTTTCGGCCCATCATAGGCGCCGTCGCACTTTTGGCGATATTCATACAATTAGATTTGTTCACATGTTTATCAAGATACTTTTGTTCTACTTCTAATAATTTATTTTCATCATTTACACATTCTATCAATTCAATACGAAAAGAATTTTCACCATGCTTGTTCCATGATCGTTGAATAATAGGATTGTCATGACTCTCCATTCGTAATCTACTTTTATGGATGTCCCATCTTTTAGTTATATTCTTCGCAGAACCAAAATAATATCTACCATTTTTTACACATACAATGCGATATATCCCACTAATTTTTTCTATCACAAGTAACTCCAAATTTATTAGGGGTTACCTATAAATAGTTTATATACTTAACTTTACGCCTACTGATGTGGTCGTTTTTTCATCTCATTGAAAATGGTGCTGGCGTCAGCGTCTATGAAAGAAGGATCAACCGATCTATCCACGTAGACATGTGATCTCCGTTTGGCCTTTTTAACGTTCCGTCTACTGTAATCGTCACTTGTTGATTCAGTCTGTGACTTTTCACGGTTCTGTTTGGCCAAGCGAATAACCTGCGCCGGAGTCATATTTTCAAAAGTCTTTTTCATAAGCCTCTAGTATTTATCTGGTGATGTGGGAATATACTCTGTTTTGACTTTAATGTCAACCCACCTCTTAAGTACAAGAAAAAACGTAACTTGCTTGTCATTGGGAGGAAGTCGGAATCCCAACACATGCTCGGCCCATGGGCCAATGTTCACTGGCAAATCTGCGAAGCCAGTAGTTCCATCATACACCAATTCACCGGGATCGTATTTAACGGATCTGGTTGTGGTGATCGAATCAAAATCCAAAACGTTCAAAGTAGTTTTACCCAGAACCTCTTTCGGAAGCAGTATATCAGTTCCTTTCGGAACGACATACGATTCAATAATCTTCTCGGGTTGTTTCGGGGGTTCGGGTTTTTCTGGAAGGGAATACGACTGTACTGCCTTGGCAGCCAACGATTCCAGTATACGACGAATTTCATCGGCGTGCGGCGGCGCAGACCCTGTTACGGATTTAGATATGTCACTTATTGCTTTGGCTATAACGTCGAACTCATTATCGGGATTCATTAGACTATGAAATTCCCCTTCTTGTGGGATATTGGCCCTTGGTTCATTGGGTGAGCATGTACTGCTCCTCCACTCGGTCCCGTCATTGACGCAGGAACCCCATGATTGGGGCCACTCTTATCCAAATTGATTTCGGCCTGAGTCGTTAACATCGTATACAAATACTCTCCCATCGCTTTCGCATGGGCCCATCTCATCATTCTTTTTTGACCTTTATCCAACTCCGCTGCATCCATTCCCACCTTCGCCGCCACCTCTCTTTCCGACTTCAACATAGTGTCGTAAAGGTCTTTTTGCATCCTACTCTGTTTCAAACTCATCCGTGTCCTCTTTCCACTCATCACCCGGAACGTGTTCATCTGGGTCAACGGGCGCATGGCTTTGGTAATCTTCAAATGACTTGCGAAGTTTATTCATATCTTCAGGATTCGCCACTCTATACCTATCGTCACTGGCGATCTTATGCATCAACTCTTCAAAGTTGTCGGCCTGATGCCGCCCATCCTCTGTGCGAAAAACTCGGTTGGGGTCATTCGCATCCGGTGGAGCATTGTTCGATGATGTCATATCGGACATAAACATCCCGTGTAGGGAAGTCAACATTCTGTCTATAGAATCAATTCGACCTGCGACAACCTTAGTCAGAGTTAAAATCTCTTTAGAGTCTCGTTGAGCCATTACCAAGAACATTAACCCAATGAGAATGGCAATCATATTGACAAAAAGTGATGCAGCTGCAAGAACAAGTAAAGATGTGATCATATTTTTAACCTATCCCAAAGGCGTATACCTTAGTGTATTTTTGAGGAACATCCATTGCGATATATTCCTCTTCTTCGTGACTCCACTCAAACCAATGTCGTTCCTTTGCACATGGATAGACTTGATTCAAGAAAGTCTTTTCTACCACTGCATATTGATTTGTTCCGTTTTCCGAAATATCCAAATCATTTCCTCGGACCACTTGAATGGCATCTTCTAACTCAGTAAATATACAGGGGGTTCGCCAGTATCCAGGACAGTCCGAATTTCGAACGTCCAATACTGTTACGGTATAGACTACAATCGGTTTATTGTTTTTTGGCATCTGTCCGCTCTACAAGAAGGTAAGGAAATGATTTAACTAACGTATTAGCGTATTCGGAAGCAAGACGGCCATTTTCCATAAGGCGCAATGCTTCCATAACAGTTTGATCGCGAGCTACTTCTTTCGCTAGGATTGGACTACTCATTTGTAATCGTCTAAATAATTCGTTGTTCATCGTACCTCTTTAGTTATCGTTCTCCTATAAGTATCATCCTTGGTATTGTCTCATATGTTTACACGGCGCTCGTGTAAACCGATATCCACGACAAGAACATTCAATAGGATCGCCATCATCGTTTAGGGTGATCGTGTATTGATTGGTTCCTGAACCTTGTACCGTAACCGTCTTGGCCTTCTTCGGTGTAGATTTCTTCAACGTATGAACTTCGGAAGCGTACAACTCAATTATTTCGCCACCGTCTTCCCATTTATCCCGCACGTTGAATCCCCATACCCATTCCTCACCAAGCATACTAAATGGAATACCATCATTGTTATGTTCGTCAAGAGGAGACGCAACCAGTTCCTTTTTCTCGAAATCTACGGTTCGATTAAAAATGACAACATCGGAACTTTCGTCATATCCCTTTCCTTCTGGATCCTCTTTCAGTAATAGTACCCTATCACCTTTCTGAATTCTATACGGCATTTTCCCTTCCTAACTTAATAGAGTGTTGTTCTTTTGTCAAGTCTTTTCAATGATGTCCGATTCTCTAACGTGCATCGTAATCCACTTGTCTCCCCAACGGTCATAGACATTGAATCCAAATGGATGTGTGCGAAATTGAGAATCTTGGTAATACCGCCACGGTGCGTGCGACACATCATTTTCATCGAACTCTACTGAACTACTGAGGTGTTTGAAAAAATAGGTATGAAAGCTACTATTATCTCCTTGCTTCTTTGCATACTCCAAATCTTCGACAAATTCAATAGGTGATACGCCCGGAGTAGGAATTAGAATCACAGATGCGCCCGGCCGAATTCGAACGTCAGTAAACGTCCGTACACCTTTCTTACGTTGTGCCAGTGTTGTCGGTGGAATGGATGAATAAGAAACAGGCGGCGGCTTCGTACACGTCAACGTACCGTTACGATAATGGTCAGCGTTGATACCCTTGACATAATAATGTACTCGACCTTCACGTTTTCTTTCAACGATTCCGGCGTCTTGAACCGAACCAAACAACGAACTCAAATATCCGGTTAGTTGGTCCTTGCGAAGCTTCTTCCCCAGAAAGTCAAGTAGGAATTCTTTTTTGGTTGCATGTACGCCAGCGTATTCACACAACTGAACGTATTCTAGCAACTTCCACGTCAAATCTTCTGGCTTCGGTATGCTGGTAAATTTATATCCGGAAGAGTAGTTACTGGGACCATCCCATTCACCGAGTCGATGTCTTTTAGCCATATCTACCTCAAAATGATCTGAATTGACTTATCAACGTCCGGCCCCGGAAATAATGCGTGGGCCGTAACCGTAACCGTATCTCCAACCATCGAATAGACCGGCGCGAACACAGTGTTGATTTCACCGTTAGGAGCAGATAGACTAACACCGTTGACAGTCGGAACCTCTTGTCCCGAAAACTGCGTCAGATATACCGTATCCTTAACTGAACCCTCATTGGTGACATACCAAAGACAATCTATGTTACTTGATTCTGGATAAGGACATGCTTTGCGAATGACAACTGCAAAAACATCACCTATAGTCCACGAATGGCTTGACTCCCATTCCACCCTTTGATTCTCGAACGGAACACCATCAACCGTTACATGCCCCGAGATACGATGAATCGTTTGAGTTGAATTTTGATTGACTGTCAACTCATAATATCCGTCTACGGTTTGATTCAACCGAACGTCTAGCTCAATGTCGTATATAGGGCCATTTGGCGCAACAGGATTGGCACAGGCCATCACCATTATAACGAACAGTAGACTGATGAATCTAAACATTAAAATTCAACCTCCTCAATGACTAAATCACCGTCAACAACTTTCAAATTTTCTGGAGCAACTCCGGGCCAATACTGAATTTCGTGTAATCTATGATGATTACGAATACCCGAGACGTGTTTCAAATTTGGCTTGTGGGTATACACCTTTCCGTCCTTGGATAGATTGGTTTTTACATGAACCGATCTACCGTCAACTTTCACTGAACGAACCTTTACGGTTGTGTAATACAACCCCGTCGGAACGTGCTTGATTCTATAGACCTTCATTGGTTTGGAACGTCCCTCCAATGTGCTTTTGTAACTTTGACAACTTGTATATATCTGTCCGGATTGTGAAATTGTTTCCACCAAAAATATTTCTTATCATGGGGAAGCGCCAACTTTATGTACTGTACATGAGCATTTGTAGGTTCTGACGCCTCTAGCACATATGCTGGCTTGTCTCTTTCAAATGCTGGGCAATCGGGCATTACAATAACGTCACCTCTCGTAAGAGTTGCCCAAGTCTTATCGGCCGAATGCTCCCAATCATATGCCATTATCTGTCTCATTTAAAACTCGCCTTCTTCTCTGAAGTCAACTCCTACACCGTGGAAGGGAGCGCCGCTCTCGGTTGTCTCGTAGTACCGAACCGTCAACCACTTACCAATGTAGTTTTCTTTGTTCTCGAAAATCTCTGCTCGGTGTGACATCGGTCCTTCAGGCACTGCGCCGAATTTGTAACCGTCTTCGGTGACACAAATACAGATGGCCTTACCCTTGAAGGAACCCTTACCGTCCTCAACGTCGATGACTTTATATTCAGCGTCTTCAGAATTCTTCAACTTGAGAAGAGAATTCGAACGATGGCCGACGTTGTAACCGTCTGGACCACTTCTGATGATAGTGCCCTCATATCCACGAGCCACAAAATCGGCGTGACATGCGAACAACTCTTCTGTGTTGTGAACTTCAACCGTCTCAACAAGTTCAATCCGTTCGGGAGCGTTTCGAACCATCTCCTGCAAAACTTCATATCGTTCTGCGAACGAAAAGTCTGGAATGACAACATCGTAAACGTAGAAACTCAAGTTCTCAGAAAAACCGGGATAGAACTTCTTTGCGTACTTCGAAGTGTCTTGGAGAGTTTTGGCGTCCGGCATCATCAACTCACCGTCAACCATCACTTTTCCAGTATCCCACATCAAATGCGTCACACACTCCTCAACGTGAGGTTTTCCACCACGCGTCCATGCTTCAGTTCCATCACCCTCTTTGAGCATCCTGAAACCGTTGAACTTGGGCTGAACGAAACAAGGGAAAACGACCTTCTTGTACTTGTCCTTGTATTTGTTCGCCAACATCGGCTTCGTAGGAATGTGATCCATCGAACCGTCTTCCGAATAACCCTTGTCTCGTTGCTTCTTGACTCGACTGTCCAACTCAGAGATCACTTGTTCTTCGGGAGTGGTTTCGTTGGCACGTCCAATGTTCTTGCCAACAACTTCAACTGGTACGGAAGTCTGAACCTTTGACTTCACACCATCCAACGATTCCTGCCAGTACGACTTTGCGTAAAAACAAGATCCGTCCTCAGTGTATGCTCGCATCACCCAAAACTTTTTCTTGTCGGTTCGCGTCAAACTCTGAAGGATTGGACTTTCTTTGAGTATCTTCATTTATTTCTCCGATTGTAGGCGTTCTCTACCTACACTAAATATAGCAGATTTTGGTTCAAATGTCAAGTCCTTATACATCTCTAAGCTGTTGATGTATAAGGACTTATAATCTAATATTCGACCAACTCTGTTAGAGGAATTTCAAATTCCTTACCGGCGACATTTTCCACCCAAGCGGTGTCCTCGTCAATGTCCATGATAATTCCCATCTCATCCCAATCAACCATCTCATCACCGACATGCTGTCCATGGGACAACGTTACTGCATCGTCAACTTTCCAAATTCTCTTGGTCATTGTTATACCCTTTCAAATTTTACGTAATTTAAGGTTGTCTCTTTGGTGCCCTTGTATTCACCGTGAGCCTTCACCTTACCAGTGATTTTGATTTTGTCGTTTGCTTTGAAATCTCCAAGAAATTCTTCGCTGACCCAACACTTAATGACGTTATCGTGAGAATCTTTGACACTCACAACGTATTTCATCGGTTCACTAACGCGATTTACACTGTACTGATTTCTTGCGAACTTATCAACGAATCCCTTCGTGAAAGTCACCACACCTTCGACTGTCACCGAATCGCCGATTTTCCCAACATGCTGCGAAACATCGTTTGCCTTCTGTCTACGATATTGTGAAATCATTGAAGCCGCGAAACCAATCTCTTGGAAACCAACCGTTTCCATAATCGCTATCTGCTTCAACGTCCGTTCGTACTCAGTACGGGCGGTAAAATGTTTCGCCCACTCAATGATGTCTTTAACTTCCTCGGGATACTTCGAATCAAACATATCTATACCGAGCTTTTTTGCTTCCTCAATCAAAGTCTCAGTACGAATTTGGACAAAAGCGGAATCGGGCCTTTTCATATACTGTTTGACGAAAAAGCCTGTAGCGCCTCTTGTATCTCCTTGTTTGTCAACTGATTCTTTGGACGAAACCCAACCAAAGATTTCAACCTCAATCAGTGAACATAAGAGAACTTTGTCTAATGGGAAAGTCATTTCCGATTCCTTGTCTTTTGAACCTACCTAAATATAGCAGATTTTGAGTCAAATGTCAAGTCTTTTATAAATCTCTAATAGGAAAGTGACAAACTACCCATCGACACGTATCACAAAGCACCTATAATAAAGATTACCCCTATCGCCAAATCTTTCATCGTTCAATCCTTTACACAAAGAGTTGTAACACCGCCCCAATAACCAACACTATAGTATTCATCTTAAAAACCATCCACAATTTCCACATGGTTTCATACATAGAACATTTTCGAGGCGAATAAACAATAATTCCGCCTACCACATTCAACGCCAATGCCGATACCAACGTCAGGGTGATTCCCGTTGTTGCGGCCAGATACCAATTCCATACCGTCATAATCACGAATGATTCAAACACTAGGAACGGGATCACCAATACAAGCGCAATTGACGTTGCGAGTATTTTGACCCACCAGCGAATAGGTTCCGACTTTCGTTCTTCGGCGTCATTACAAAACTCTTCAAATGAGTTCATTTTATTGTCCCTTTCGTTGGATACACTTCTGATTCAGTAATGTCGCTACCATAATGAGTCCGAATATGACGGATGGAAGATAGTGACCGACCACGAAACATACTGCACCAAGTGCAAACCATATTGCTACCATTTTACTCTCCTGTCAGCCAAGATCTAGCTTTTCGAATTCGCATCAGATCGTCCATCTCTTGATGTTCCGCCATCATAATCTCTAACTCTTCCGGAACATCATTTTCTTCCACTTCACCTTTTTGACTACAACGTACCGCTCGGAGTTCGACGGATTTCCAATCCAGATTTTGTCTGCCCATCACCTTGCGCCGATAAGGATCTTGCCTAGCTTCATTTATTGCCTCTTCCTCATTTTCCGCGTCATAGACGAAAAATACCATTCGGCTCGGTTGTCCAGCTTCGTCTATCCCTACACAACTGAGTTTATAGTTCTCAAGTTCTTTTGTCATCATCATACCTCTAGTTCGATAGTTGAGTTGCCTTACGTTTGCGGCCACGTTTCTTCTGGCCCGCTTTGATTTCTTCCTCACGTTTCACATGCTCCATCTCCGCCTCAGAGCCGGGCAATGGACGTGCGTAGAAATCAGACCAATCATACTGATCCACGGTATCAAGAGTTCCGTACTGACGGCGCCTGTTGACTTGAGTCCACGACTTGATGCCATAGATTGCGCCTGTACGACTTTCTACCATATAATGTCCCAGACGTTGAGTGCCGTTATTGACGAACACCTTATCGAATTTGTATCCCGTCTCTATCTGTACCATATCCAACGGAAGGTTCGGATACAAACGTGATTTCCGTTCGTTATTGTGTTGTTCAAAAATCTCTCTGAAGTGTTCGAGCTTTTGTTCGTAACTCATTTTACTTTCTCCTGTTAAAGAGTGACGGGCCGAAGCCCGCCACCAATGCTACTGGTTCCAAGGAACTTTGTTCTCACCACTCTCCGCCTCGGAATCGTTGTCCCAAGGGTTCTCTTTGTCATCAAACTCTGTAGGAAGGAACCCCTGCACCATCTGCTTCATATAGGTGCGTTCCGAATCCATTCCACCTGCGTTGGAGTAGAAAGGATAGATACAAACTTCAGCGACTTCTAGAAGAGTGAATCCATCGTTCAAAAGGTCTGCCATCTCTACCGCCATACGAGTAGAAATGATGGTGGAAACCTTCGGTTCCTCTGACTTTATCGTCTCGCGAGTGTCCGATGCGATCTTGGTAATTGCTTCAAGAAACTTATCGGAGACTTCGGGATACTGCGACTGAAGGAGCCCGTATTCATCCGACTGTCCCATTGCGTCCATTTCGATGATGATGAACCTATCCAGAATCGCCCTATCCATCACTCGCGTTCCTGTGTACTCATTCCCAACGTTCGCGGTAGAGAGGAACACAACCCCATCTGCTACGGGAATCGTAGGAGTATCGGGACGTTCATCAATCCGAAGGTAACGTTGACCGTCATCCAAAACACTCATCAAAATGTTTGCCGCGTCATCGTGTGCTCTGGACAACTCATCCAAAAGGATGATTGCGCCAGGAGTTTGAATCGCCTGGACGAACAAGGAGTCGGCGAAAAACGTTCCTGAACCCTTGTCAAAGTGAGTGTTCCCAATCAACATCCCACGGGGATCTTGTGATGCGCCGAGGTTGAACACAAACGATGTACGGTTTGGAAACACATCAGCGATACACTGACAAGTCATAGTCTTACCACAACCACTTGGCCCGACAATCATAAGGTTCTTGCCACGAAGCGTATTGCGGACTGCGTATCTCCAATTGATTTCCGAGATGATGAGGCGTTTCGGCTTGTGATCCATTGCGCGGGAAACAAATTCCTTCATATCGGAATGTTCCATTGGTTCCCAATCGTCGGACGATTGCGCCGAGGAAATGGGAAGAACGGCGGCCTTCACGACCTCTGCGGTGTCATGCGTCGGTGCGCTAACTCTCATATCCTTTTCAACCATACCCTTGTCAACTTGTCTCCACTGGACACCGCTCGTTTTGGTGTGCTTCATCTGAAGATGTTTGTTGGCGTTGATCGCCTTCGTGCGAGTCCAACGGGGAATCAATTCCGTAATGTCAACGCCGGTGTCCGTGCGAGTGGCCTGAATTTCTCTGCCAATCGGTTTCACGAAAATCAACGTGCCATCTGGAATCATATCTCTGAGTTGGTCTGCTGAGTATTTTCCCACGATTTTAACCTCTTTCAAACGTTTAGGTCGTTCTCTTAACTACCTAAATATAGTTGGTTCTGGCTCAAATGTCAAGTCTTTTATAAAATCCGTAAGTCACTGGTACGTAACGATTTAGTGACTTACGGATCATCCTTACTTCTCCAAAAACAACTTATTCAATGTCGCCACTAGACTCGGAACCTTTTCAACGTCGATGTATGATGCGTCCTTGCCATACATCTTTGAGAATCCCTTATGAGACTCACCGTATCCACTTCCACCAATCAAGTAGGACAACACCTTGATGCCTTCAGACCGTAACCGTTGAACTTGCTCTCTCGTATGCTTGTATGCGGACTCGCCTGAGTAATTATCGTAGTAAGGCATCCCGTCTGACAAGTTGATGAAGTACATATCCTCTGCACCCATGCTTAACAAGTCTTCCATAATGGCGGCGAAACACAGACCTTCCGGCGTAACACCGTTACAACAGAGGTACGGAAACAGAGATCTGATTTTCGTAACCTTGTCAGTTCTGCTATCGTAAACGATTGCGATGGTTGCGGAACTCGTAGTCGGGGCCGCCCGAACACTAATGGTAACGTCGAGGTTCGCGATTTTCTCTGCTGCGGCCGCGACTGCGACTCCAACCGTCAATGCTTTCTTCCAAGGGTTTCCGTCCATCGAACCAGATGCGTCAATCGTCAAGTGAAGATGAACCGGCTTGAACTCGGCCATCTTGAGTCTGTAAAACACTGACTCGTCATCACAACCCAGAGATGCCAACCGTCTCTTATCCAAACTTCCTCTGTTGCGGCGGTTGAACTTCGCCACTTGATTCTGATTCCGAATCGAAAGTCTCTGAGCCAGAATTGCGCCAGCCCTCAAACCATCAGTGACCGCCTGTTCACTACTAGGGTTTTTACGAAGGGTCATCTTTCCACCCAACTTGGTTGTGCTATAACGACTGTAACGATTGTAAGAATTACATGCGCCCGGCGTATATGGGAAAGCGCCCGACTCCATAATTGAGCGAGTCAACTTTCTCATCACCACTACGTCTGTCTTAGTAGTTCCACCCCAAGTATTCTCATGCGGAACCGAAACGTTGGTTGCGCCAGACTGTTCTACGGCCTGAATTTTATTGTTCATCGTTTTGGTGACCTTCTTTTTCTTCACGTCACCATCGAGAAATTCCTTCTGCCTCTTTAGTGCTTTCTTCAACTTATCTTCGCTGACTTTTCCTTTTTTCTTTGGAGTATCTTTCGGCGTTTTCTCGGTACGTTTCTCACCATCTTCATCTTCGTCACCGTCTGAGTCACTGTCGGAACCTTCTCCATCCTCAGAGTCACCGTCACCTGAACCGTCAGAGTCGGAGTCAGAATCTTCACCTTCTCCACTTCCACCACTAGACTGCGAACCACCTTCAGCGGACTCATCATCGTTCTCGTCACCTTCTCCGCCTTCTCCACCTTCACCACTTTCGGCGCCTTCTCCATCTTCGCCCTCTTCACTCTCGCCCGGCGCGCCCTGCGGATTGGTATTGATATCCAAGTTATCTTCTTGGTTATCGTCGGACTCTTCAGTTTCCGGCATTTCCATCTTCGGCATCTCCGGCATCTCCGGCGACTTAGGCGGATTCAATGCCAAGTCGATATTCTCAAAGACGATTTCAGTAATCCGAATCGCTGTCCGAAACAACGCCGGCATCTTGTCCAACTCATAGTGAGTTGCGTTCACCTTATACCGTTGCTCTGCGTACTTGTAACCCACGTCGGTACGTGCATCCATCCGACTGATATTTGGAAGGTCCATTGTGCCGAGAATGAGATCCAAATCTGGGAGTGCGTTGGTATCGAACCAAGCGTTACTCAAGTTCGTAAGATGAAAAAGATAGTTAGAGATAGTAGGTTCAGAAAACTTCTTCTGCTGCATCGCGTAGTCAATCTGCTTATCACGAAAATACGAATTGTACATCGCTTCGTAGTACGGACGATAACCAGGCGCCGTCTGATACATAAAGTAATCAATCCAACGGTCTTCAAGAATATTCATAACGGTCTTCAAGAATCCAACGGTCTTTGCTTCGGACACACCTAAAGTTTCACCCCTACGCGTCAGAGCCGATGGAACCATATTTCTATTGTATGTCTTGAAATTTCTGAGAAATTCGAAGTTCGACAACAAGTTGTGAGATGCTTCGTGCAACGCCAACCCCACAACACTGTCAAATGTCTTTTGCTTGGTGGATGCGGAAACCACGACCACTGTTCCTTCTGTGTAGGAATCGTCGCCGCTGTTGAACATCACTGGAATGTTTTTGCTGGTCACGATGCGAACGAAATTGCTGATGGCTCTCTTGACGCCAGCCAACCTCATCGCCTCTTCAGTTGAATCGCCCTTACTGGCGAGATCCAACCCATCGTAGGAATCTCCCATCCAGTAACCAGACCATTGTTTTTGTGCCATTTAAACCGCCACTGTTAGTGTTCTGACCTACCTTAAGATAGCAGGTTTTGGTTCAAATGTCAAGTCTTTTATAAAATTCTAAGTTGTTGATTTATAAGGACTTACAAGTCGGATTCTTTTGGGGCCGTGGTGTGAGGTGTATATTTGTAATCTTTTGGGAATGGTGGGTGCCGAAAATTACGTGGCGCATTCAACTGCTCATCTCGGTTTTGATTCAAATCATAGATGCCCATAATTTGTTGCATAGGAGAATGACGGTAATATGAGATACAATCAAAAATATCTTCGCACTCATCGACAAACACAGAATAATCTTCCCATTCAAATTGATCACAAACCATAAGCAAGTAACTTGAACCGCTTCGTTTTCCAAGTTCAAACTGTGCACGTAACTCTAGATAAGTGGTCATTTTTTCCCTCTGTTCCTTCGCTTGGCTTTCTTCGTCTGTTGACGTTTGCCCCTCTTCGACTTCAACGCCTTCGGTGAATTGTGCTTGTACCAATTTCGGCGGACGTGTTCGAAGGTTCGTTTCCCCATATACCGAGCCAGAACACTCGCCTGCATGGCACTCAAAGGTTCTTCTGTCTCTTCCGACCCGGGAACATATTCTGGGGCCGGAGTGTCAAGAAATTCTTCCGGTGTCGTTACCTCAAATCCAGCATCATTAAGTTTCTTCTCTCGTGCATCATCCATAGTTACACCTTCGGTGTTTGTGGTGGGAAATGCTTAACTCTATACTGTTCACAATTTTTACCAATCAATCCTTCGTTGTAAGCATCGACTGCGGCGTTAAGTGCGGTGATTGTCTCATCTATCGGAGAATCGTTTTCAGCTGCTTGCGCAACAATCCAATCTACAGTTCGCTGATATATCGTTATCAATCGTAGGTTGGAGTGTGTTGCCTTATCTCTCTCTATCATCCGGCGTGCCGCAATAGATACTCCAGTGATAATGAGCGATATAACTAACGTGATAACCATACCTAGAAACATTTTTCACTCCTGTTAATATTTTCGTAACAACCCCATATCACAAAACCACCCCATATAATCATCAATGGTTTGCCTATCAACACCGAACACCTTACCCACACCCGATTTATTGATATACACAGGTTGAGCATAACGTAGTTCTGCTGCTACCATCGTTGCCAGTAATGAATACGCTAAATCGTAATCAACATCAAACGATGGTGGAGTGGTTTGAACGAGTTCTTCCAATGGCCATACACCTTGGACGTTAGTTGCAATAACCATTTGTTCAAATATTTTTCGATGGTTCTCTTCTTCGTTGTGTCTCATTTTATCCTATGTTACAATGTCTATTAAGACTGTTCCATTCTCAAACGGACCAGTAATTTCTTTCACTGATTCCAACGTCGCGTCAAAATATCCTTCCATTACGGACTCCTGCGCTGACTCACGGTCATATGCCAAGAGGAGAGTCTTTCGTTTTGTTACGCCCTGATTCGAAGTGAAGAACATCTGACACATAAATAACTTCAAGTCATTCACATTCTCAAATAGAAAGTACTCACCGAGAATAGTGTCTATGTTATTTCCCGGCACATCTAAGATTGGTTGGTTGCCGTTAGCCATCCCATCAACAAGATCCTTAGATTCTCTCAACCCAAGAAACGCGAAGGTACGAATAGTTTTGATAGATTGAAGCTTCTTAACTGGTTGTCGTAGTCCCAACAACTTGACCTTCATTTTTAGCCTCGTAGTTTTTCCAACGTAACCAAGGAATATTCTTGTCCTTGGCCCGTTCCAAATCCAAGTCCAAAGGAACCATGACATGCAGTACACATGATGGCATTTGGACCCCAAGTTGTTTTACCATCTACGAATGTATTTGTCAAAGTACGTTTACAAATGTTACATTCCGTTGGCTTTGTTCCCATCCATTTCATAATTACCTGCTCGGACCAATGTTGGTTCTTGTTCCTAGAAAAGAATCGACTGCTGCAACTATTCTTGATTCGCGACCACTGTTATAGCAACTGTATGTGATACACGATTCCGCATCGAGATCATAAAATTTCGGCGGGGCCGTAGGCTCTATCTTCAACCACTCATCTAGAGTTGCGTTGGGTGTAGTCGCGTCACAAATCCATCGTTCAAATGGGTCTGAGAACGGTTCGATTGCTTTCCATCGGTCAGCCATCACTTCGCACACCTCTTACATATCCACGTCTTGTGATAGACGCCAGAAGGCGTTGCGACTCCCCAAGCCAAATGTGTAACTCGCCATCTCCATTTACCACACACTGAGCAAGGTCTTGGAAAGATTTTCATCTTTTAAACCTCTCCTTCAAAATAAACATCACGCTGATCGACTTCAAGGTGAAGCCACGGGAAAGCACTAGGTGGTAATCGAAATACCCATATCGTTCTACCTACTACATTTGCATATGTTCGTTCGATATCGGATACATCATAGGTTACGTCACGCGTTGTATGAAACCGTTCACCCACACAAGTACCTGAAGCACGTGTGACTTTCGTGTTAGCACGTATGTGGTACGACCTGACCGGCCGTTTCAGCGCCGGAGCGTTATCCATGAACACTTCTCGTAACGTTTTACCCATACGGAAATATAACCATTTCTATACGATTAGTCAATCAGTGATACATTGGTATCGGTGGTGGTTCAAAGTGGTTAACGAGTTCCACTTTAGAACAGTTCGTACATGCTCTAACCCATTGGCCCGCAGAAATATACCCCACATCCTCTTTCAACATCCCATGTTTCCACTCATGCATACCATAAAAACATCTGACGGCAATCTCAAACGGACTCTCAACGATTTCTCCCACCATTATCCCCGTACCTTTTCCATCTGGAATGACCGCACCTGAACCAGATTGATATGCGGTTCGACTAGTTGAGTCAACACCAACACCATCAAAAGAGACAACCCAATACTAGACACCATCATTCCTATTTGAAGACAAACAACGATGTACGCCAACCACAGAATTCGTGAGTTAACCGTCAATGCTGAAGTTACGTAGTAATTGTAAATCATTCTTTGTCTTCCCTTCGAAAATAAATATCAAGGAGATACATCAACGTTTCACCATTATCCCCATCGCCGCCGACTTTAAAACAGAACGAATCACCATTCTCAAAATCGATCCCCGCAATGGCCCTCACAATCTTTTCAGATCGGGGATCGTGCTCTACTCCGTTTTCCCAGAGTCCATCAACCTCATTAGCCATTATGTCTCCCCATCGCATTAGTGGAACCTTTTTGAGTGTCTTCTTGCATCAAATAGTCATGCTCCTTGATCATCAGCGACCACATCAAGTCTACATGCCTCATCGCCTCTGCGCACTCAATTGTATCTTGACCAGTTCTCGCGACCTTCATCGACCTAACCAACCAGTGCATCACAAACGAATGGTTTTTACGTGGGTCACATTCATCACGATTAATTGACATCATTTACCTCCTCAGGATTACGGAACATATATTCATCCCCAACACACCCATAACAGCGGACGGTTTTATATTCTCTCGTCACATCAAATGCCTCTGGGTCTTCGCTACTACATTGTCCACAGTTACACATTGTCGCCCTCTTTTTTGGCGTTTAGCGAATCTAGCACGTCGAAGGTGGCTAGGAGTATTTTATCCTCATCCTGTGCCGGTTTGCCTGTGACGGTATCGTTGTGTGCAATTCTCACTCGAACCGCATTACGATAATCTGCCCGCGTCGAACGAAGTTCTACAAGTTCTCGCCAGTTACCGTTAGCCGCTTCACGATATTCCGCTAAGTCCTCTTCATGTAAATCCATCTGCTCGACCAAAGCAGCCTCGGCGTTAATCCAACCTTCTACTGCCTGTTTGGCGATCCCGACCAATTCATCTCGGAGTGCGTCGGTGATGAAAAAACTAGGAGTGCGCCGAAAAGCGTACAATCGTTCCAAATCCTTGTCTTTCATCATAAACTATCCCTTTCGAAGTCATGGTTCATATCTTCGGGTCCAAGTCCATTTTCTATCATAAACTCCAACCGTCTAACTTTCTCATGGAGTTCAACGTTCTCGGTAGCAAGTTCTTCGTTATACGACCTGAGAAATCCCAAAGTTTCGTAGCGTTCGGCCAGAGTAATCAAACTGTGATCACCATCGTCACATGCTTGACAGTCCGCCCTCTGTTCTGCGATTACGGTTTCCAACTCTGTTATTCTCTTGTCGGCAATCTCACTGACTTGATACATCGTTGACTGCAATACTTCAACGGCGCTCTTGCGCCTCGGTAGTTCAGGCCAATCTTCTGTCATCAATCCATCCTACTTTCCGCAGCTGTTTTAAAGTATGTGTAACAAATTCTAGAACCGAGTGCATCTGAATGAACGGTACCCAATCGGTACACTCTCGTCAACCAAACGACAGACCACTTATGATCTTTCTTCCAAATAATTATCGGACGCCACGCAAACCACCAACGTGATTTACGTAAAGCCCTACTATAGACACTTTCTCCAAAACCGAATATCATTTAATCTCCTTCGCTTTCAATGCAGCACGGCAAATTGCCTCAGCGGCACTGTCAGCAACAACATCTACCGTTATTTGATTCCCGTCCCTATCCATAGAACAACGTTTCTGTTTACCAGCTAGTTCACTGTATACAGCAACAGACCATCCCAACTGATTCATCTTGTCCACAACTCTCCACGCGTCATTCATATGTTTATGGTATCGTGGCATCAACACCCAACGCCACGTATCCAACTCATCACGTATATGTGCAAGTTGTTTTTGAAAGGTGCCGTCTATGTACTCAACCTCTAGACACAACACCTCTTTCGCGACTCTGATATCTAGCGCAACCCCTTGCTCATAATCCATGCAACGTCTCCTGTAAAGCATGACGAAGACGAACGGCACCTTGCCGTCGTAACGAATCAAGGCCCATTGAAACCCCACTTATCCCATTCGACTTTCGTTGACATACAGCCAACTGTTCATCCGTTAGGTTAGCAAAGTAAGCAGTGATTGCCGCCACGGCAATTTCTTCTGCTTCCTCACGTTCAGCCATTGGTAAGAATGTATGAACCGCCCGCCAAGAGGCGTCCAACGCTTTATTTTTCATTTAGCTCCTAGATAGAGTCTGGATGTCCTCGCCGCTGACGTTGATCATGTCCCAATATTCACAAGAGGCGGGAAGTTTGAACACCATATAACTACCCACAGTTTCCACAAGATCATCGTCCGTGAATACCGTATCCAATTCCGTTTTAATCGTACCGGATTCCCAAACACCCGCGACGGTTCGCCGTTCGACTAATGTGCCTGCTGAAATGAAATACCTCACTGCGCTTTCACCCAATTCGATACCAGACCGTAGACACCATAGAACGTTATGACAACCAATATCGTTAAAACGCTAGACATCGGTAACGTAGTGGTAAACCTCAAGATTTCCATTTGGACACCCAAAGTGGCCGCCATCCAAAGTAGATGCGCTATAGATTTCACGCTATCACCAACCACCCCATCAAATGGATGAACAGTAGAAGTCCAAACGCCCATTGGAGAGTGAACAACATCTTCAAAAACGTATTGAAGAAGGAATCTGTTCTCCAAATGAAAGCTAGGAACATCGCGATCAATGCCGTAAGGCCGATGAAAATCGTAATCATTTCAATACCTCTTCCATTTCTTCTTGAGATTCCGACAATAGTTTCGCGTCCTCACCACTCAACACATTTTTCAATGTTAGTTGAATGTGTTTACGTTCTGCTACTACCTTTCTCGCTTCCGTTAATTTTCCTTCGATTCCTGTCGGGTCACATTTATGTGAAAGAAGATAACCTAAGTAACGAGTGAAATTCGGCCCAGTAATACAAATCTGGATATCGTTGTCTTTATCTACGGAAAACTCTACACTGAATTCATCGTCAATTTTATAAACCATCATTCTTTACCACCTAAGTAGATGCCTATGATTGCCATCAGAATGAAACCGATCATCAGTCCAATAGTAACCGACCATGATATATTAACCATACTGAAAGATAGTCCATTTCTGGTTAAATGTCAACCCTTTTATAAATCTCGTGCTTTAGAAATCACCCTCTTCCACGATATCTGTTTTGAGAACTGCGATCATAACAAACGGTAACGCCACCTGTGGTAACGCGAAGTACCGATAGTTTTCGTTCATTGAGGCAGTTGGAAATCGTGGGCGTCGAATAAGATCACTATCATCGAATACACATTCATGTTGGGAAACTACCATTTCCCCACGCCGTGATTCGTTGGTGGTATAACGAGATACACCCACACCTTTAGGAACACGATATTTCATTAGTGCATCAACTTCACTGAAAGGCTTTCGGTTGGAATCATCGGACGTGCTTGGTTCTCAATTTCTTCCTGCTTCGCTTTATATCGTGCCATAACTGTCCCTGTAACCAATGAAACAACCGCCGGAATCAACACAACCAACCACGGCCAAGTAATCACGGCCGTAACTTTCATGGTGATAAAGACTACCGCCGTAATTTCAACAAATGCTCCCAGCGGCAAGAACAAGGTTCGAAGAATCAACACGGTGAAGAAATTCATTTCATGGAATGGCTTCAACTTAAAATCTTTCATCGTGCTCTCCTCCAAGGGGTGCAGCTTTTAGCGTTCTTAGTAGAAATTCATAACAGTCATCTTCACTCTCAAAGAGACTCGACGCTCCCGTCTTCATCAAACGTTTGGCACCTTCTCGACATGCTTTACGGTTAAAATAGTTCAACGTAAAGTGAGCCACCAAAACGAAAGTTCCGACTGTCGCCAATATGAGTAGTCCAAACAATACGACGTTCAACATTAATCACGTTCCTTTCAAATGTCAAGTCTTTTATAAATTTCACGCCACTTCATACAATCCACCAGGAATATGAATCTGAACCCACGGTAGCGCTGACTTGGGTAGATTAATGTAGACTGTTTCACCCACACGATGTGCGTCCGATTCATCGTAAGTCACTGCGAGTTCTGTTACAAAATACTCCCATTCCGCTATATTTGTGCCGGGCGTTGGTTTCACATTCCTACGCCTTCGAATATACGACTGTGCTGGAATATGCCATTTTCTCATACTTCCACCACATCAACTCTAAAGACTTCAATTAAATCATACGGAAAACATTCTTTCGGAAGCTTGAAAATCATACAACCACTGTTCTGGTCTACTTCCTCACGTTCAAACCACACATCACGTTCCGTAGTTTTGTCTGACCACTGGTCATCTACGACACGAATCGCCGGATTATGGCGACTCGCGGGAGTTCCTTTGGGTATGAAGTATCTCACTTAGACTGTAGTTCTGCGGCCGGTGATTATATCAATGACTGTGGCGCCTTCGCCGAATTCCGCTCTCATCTCAGATCTAGTCTCGGCGTCAAGTTCCGGCGGATTTGCTCTGTAGGCGGCGATTGCGGCCCGAGTCTCTTCCTTGCCCGTCAGAACCGAACCAACATAGTTGAAGCTCAACTTCAAGCCTTCCCACTGTCCCAAACAGTCACTAGGCGGAACGCGGTCATTACTCTTCCAACGAACGATTCCGTCCTCATCAACCATTGCGTTTTCGTTGAACTCTTCAATGGCCTTCTCATCGTCGGCCACCCAAGGGCTGTGGTCTGGAAGGAGAGTCTTATCAAACTTTGTCCAAGCGATTGAGTGGGCCATTTTTATCTCCGAGTAGATGGGTTTCTCAACTACCTAAATCTACTGCATCCCGCAGCGTTTGTCAAGGGATTTATAAAACTCTAACCCCTTGACTAGTAACGACTTAAGTTACGGAATGTACCAGACCGGCCCACTACCATATTTATCGTCATACTCTTGAACCGATGGACTACGAACGGATTCTTCACCCATATAGAAGTCACCAAGCTCTATTTCTGACATTGCGCGGACACGTTCCATGAACTTATCCGCCTGTTTCTTCGTTGTGCCCTCTCGAAGAACGATTACCGTGCCATAACGTTTGGCCATCAGACAATCCTTTCAAAAGCCTACGTCTGAGAAGTCCCATCCAATTCCCTCTTCCCAACTCCCTACGTGAACAGGAAGATCAAATATATTCCTCTCACAAGTTGCGTAATACAGTACAGTGATAACGTTGACACCGTAAGTCCGTGCTTCTATCGGGCCGTACCGTGAACGTAGATAACTCTTCCACTCGCTTTGTGTGCAATCAATAGTCATTTCATGCTCCAATCATCACGTAGTAACCTGCTCAAAATCGTCAAGCGAATGTGCGCAACACGCCCGTAGGCCCAAGACTCTGAAGCAATTCTGCTTCACTTTCGAACTTCGCGTAACCGTAACCATCTGTTAGAGCGGCTGGATAGTTGATCGGCCTATGAAACCGAGAGCCATATCGGTCTGCGTACATCTTTTGTACTTCAACCTCTGGATGACATTGGCGAATTAATTCTCCGTTCAAGTCTCCGTGCTCATCGGTCATTTCGTTCTCTGAAACCGTGTGTTCGAATGAGACGTAGTGCGGACACACACTCAAACTTTCGCCTGGGAATACAACGTGCGTCCATTCGTCTCCAACATCTACGGTTGCTGCAGGTTGGCGACGAACTGCGTTCTTCGCTCGAGCGATAATCTTCTGCCGTTCCAGCTCATTTTTCCGTTCGTCTGAAGTCGCGTAACACCCTGAACACAATCCATCCTTAACCGACTTGTAGGCCGTGGTTATCTTGACACCACACGACTCACACGTACCGAATGTTTCTCTCGTCATCTCATGCTCCAATCATCACGTAGTAACCGGCACCTTCGACTACAACCGAGTCTGGATCACCATCCACTTCGAACACCGAAAGGATGGTCCCTGCAAAATGTATTGCGGCCTCTTCACACACTTCAAGTTTTGACCGCGGGATAGTTCCCCACAAGCGATTCTTCCAATTCGCTGGGTCTTCAATGAGCGTAAATGCTTCCTCTAACTGCTCTTGAGTGAAATTATCAGCCATTGTATTTCTCCGTAGAAGTTCGCCCTCTTCACCCTACCAGAAAGCTACTGCCTTTTGGCTCAAATGTCAAGTCTTTTATAAATTCTCTTCGTCATCGTCGGCGGCCACTTCGGCCTCATCTATCAAGTCTTCAAGGCGACTTGCTTCGGCCCACAGTGTATCTACGAAATCGTTGTTGGACCATTCTTCGCCTAACATCAGATCCGCCAAGTCTTCAAGTGCTTCTCTTGCCTCTTCCAAGTTTGCTATACGTTCATCAAGGTTAGCCATTATATCAACACCTTTCTAAGATTCATTGCCAGTTCCATCGCGTCCGCTGACACTTTCATTGCTGTCCGAATACCTATCATCTTGTCACCGAGATTGTCACCAATCCAACCGTTTATCACTCTGTCACAAATGATGTCAAATGAGTCCGTGTCTACCCCTATTGAGGCACTTAACCGCTCTCCGGTCCTACCGAACGAAACACGAACCCATGTGCCATCACGAAACCATGCCTTGGCCCACATCTTGTCGTGGGAAGTCTTTCCGGTGGTCTTGGTCATTTCAGCCATTGTATTCTCCGTGGAAGTCAGTCTCTTTATCTACAGTAAATATAATGCTTTTATAATTGTTTGTCAAGCCTATTATGAAAAACAGCCCCCAGTGAAATTCACTGAAGGCTGCCCACCCCGAAACAATAAATATCTATCCAGGAGGTCTATTGTTTCGAATCGTTGTGTGGGATGGAATTATAGTGGGATTTGATACCCACACTTCCCGTTTCAGAGTCGGGAGACTCCTTGACTTATATAATTCCTACACGATTGTCAGGCCTGACAACCATGCCCCACTAAAAGGTTAAAGTGGATTCGAACCACTCATACGCTGTACCTCGCGGTACCTACCAGCTGTTCACTACCACTTTGGGTAGTGTCACCTGATCGTGCTCTTTTACACCAACGGCGTACTCGGACAATTAAGTCCTTAACCTCACTCACTGAGAACGAATGAACTGTGTTCGTGGCTGGAGTCGAACCAGCTAGGCGTCAGGGGTTCCGCCTCGGTCATTGTCTGGCGTCCGCACCAGTTACTCGATTAATGTCCCCTGCCTTCATTATTGTGCGTGTCGCCGTCCACGCCGCACGAACTCAAGGAGAAACAAGGTGCTCACACCACGTTTCATAGACCAAAGTGGATTCGAACCACTCACGTTGTATTAACGTTCGGAAACCGTCTCAGCCGTATTGGCCTGTCTACTACCCCGACACTTCCCTTGGCCTTCAATGAGTCAAAGTGGATTTGAACCACTCACCAACCGACTCTTCGTGGAGTCCAGCTTGGCTCGGGGACCTATCCGTCCCCTTGACTCAGAGTCGAAGTGGTTTCGAACCACTAGTGCTAGCTTTCGGGGGTCAGCCCCACTGCCTGCATTCGGTTGGTTGGGCCGTCTCGCCCAACCTCCTCGACTCTCACTACTAATAAGCTACTGCATATCCACTCATTTGTCAAGCCACAACTTCTCTGGGCTTGACGGTATGGCC